>ERZ1740062.542-NODE-542-length-19882-cov-4.452464_pt1 | contig 19882 bp, 15 predicted proteins | sample MGYA00581741_ERZ1740062 | MGnify/ENA primary metagenome ERZ1740062 (study PRJEB43018, sample SAMN04849747) | marine metagenome | isolation source: floating plastic debris | place: Pacific Ocean | collected 2008-09-01 | study: EMG produced TPA metagenomics assembly...
AGCAGAATTAAGAAAATTAGGTTTTAAAGTTTGGGATTCTCAAACAAATTTTTTGTTAGTACAGCCACCATCAGGAAATGCTGAGTATTTATATTTGAAGTTGAAAGAACAAGGTATTTTGATTCGATATTTTAAGCAGGAAGGTTTGGCAGATAAGTTACGAATTGCGATTGGTACGGAGGAGGAGAATAAGGTTTTAGTTAAGGCTTTGAGTGGATTGATTGAGTAAAATTTATTTTTTATAAGACTTTATATTGTGGCGGGCATCTTTGCTTGCCTAGTTTATATTAATAGAATATGTTTATTTAACGCAGAGTAGCGCTGAGGGTTTCGCAGAGTGGCGCTGAGGTTTTTTATCAAAGTTTTTTAATTAATTATGAGTCAAAATAGAGAGCAGCGTGCAAAAATTGCCAGAGAAACCGTGGAAATTTTAGAGAAAGGTTTTTATCAAAATCAGCAACAAGAAACTATTAATATTCAAGAATATCTACAAGCAGCAATAGAAAATTCTATACATTATTCCGAAAACGATTTTTCACAAGTATTTTCTCAACTTAAAAAAAAGCAAGTTAAAGAAAAATCAAATCAAATACAATTTGAGATAAATAATGAAACGACTTTAAATGTTGCGAGTAGGTTAGTTAATCAAGAAGGTTTTGACAAAGTATTGTGTTTGAATTTTGCTTCTGCAAAAAATCCTGGTGGTGGATTTTTAAATGGTAGTCAAGCCCAGGAAGAAAGTTTAGCTAGAGCAACCGGGCTTTTCCCTTGTATTTCTCAAATTAAGGAGATGTATGAGAAAAACAGAAGCTACTCTTCGTGTCTCTATTTGGATGATATGATTTATTCGCCGCAAGTGCCGGTAATTAGAGATAATAATGATGATTTATTGGATAAACCATTTTTGGTTTCGATTTTGACAGTACCTGCTGTTAATGCCGGTGCTGTCAGACAAAAAGGTAAAAAACAAGAAATCAAGCAAATTAAAAGTACGATGTTGCGACGTACAGAAAAATTATTATCAGTTGCAGCAATTCATAATTACAAAGTTTTGATTTTAGGTGCTTGGGGATGTGGTGTATTTCAAAATAATCCCGAAGATGTGGCGAGATATTTTCATTATCATCTACTAGAAAATCCTCAATTTAGCAGTTTATTTGAAAAGGTTGTGTTTGCGATTTTGGATAAAACCAAAGATGAAAGTGTTATTAATGCTTTTAGGAAAATATTTTAATCTCGCAATACCCTATAAGGGTATCGCTACATTTACAAAGCCTGCCTCCGCAGGCTTCGTTTGTGTAGCCTCCGGGCTCGTTTCGTTTCTATCCTCAATCCAACTTAATTAATTGATATTTTTGCACTTCACCAATAACGCGATGAGGTAGCAATATTTGTGAAGCTTGTTTTTCAGGAATCCAAGCAAAACTAGAAGCGGGAAGTTGGGAAATTTCATCTACTCTTCTTCCATGTTTTGGAGTGTAAAAATTTATCAAAACTCCAGTTTTACCGCCAACATCAACGAAGTTTATGGGATTTTTTTGTAAAATGTGAACAATTTTAGGTTGTTCTAAAAATGCTTTAAAATCTGGATTATAGTTACTTAAAAAACCATTAGTACCAGTTGTAGCTAAACTCAGCCAACTGGAAATCAACCAAGCACTTATCCAATAACGTGCTGTAATTAAATTCTTCCCAAAGCAACACCGAGCAATCCAAATTAAAGGCAATATTAACCAACTTAAACCTAAAACTAAACCAATAATTGCATAATTACGAATTTCTCCATCACTATCGCTGACAAAAAAAATAACTATACCCACCAATATAAGTAAAATAGCCAGGGCAGCAAAGACATAGTTGATATTTTGCAGAATCCGAAAAAAAGATAAATTAGAAAAGAATGGAGCATTGTGTCTCTTAAGTTTTGTTATATCTTGATTCCAAATCATTCCCAGCCAATTCAATCCTACAGCAGCAAGTAAAGCAATAAAAGGATATAAACATAGGCTATAGTGGGATAATCGAGTTGAAAAAATACTAAGTTCGATAAATAAGGTGAGGGGGAAGCCTATTAATATTGATAAGTATTTTACTATAGTTTTACTGTTTATATTATTTGTATTTTGTAACGTTGAATAACTATTCTTTTGAGGATTTTGACTAAATTTAACATTATTTTTTAATAAAAAACCTTTAATTACTAAACCCGCTCCCAATAAACCGTGAAATGACCAAGGGAAAGCTAAAATAGAGAGATTCCAGAAGTAATAAGTCCAATTATTATAACGACGCTCACTTGAACTAAGTTTGTTCACAAAATGAATTAATTGGATAAAACTATTATCACCAAAACGTAAAAAACTAAACCTCAACCAAATTAGAGTCGGGATTAATCCTAAAGCAAATCCTAGATATAACATTGGATTGGCTAAATGATGATGGCGGCGATGTTGTAATATTAAATAAGGCAACAAAGCTATTATCGGCATGAAAATCATAAAACTTCTAAAGAAGAAGCCCAGAGAAAAACTAAAGCCAGCAATTAAACCCCAAAAATAACGGTTTTTAGGATTTAATTCTGCTTTTAATAAAGACCAAATTCCTAAAAGTACCAACAAAACCATCGGTACATCTGGAGTCCCCAAACGAGAGTATTGCAACCAAAGAAACTGTACGCATAAAATTGCTGCGGCAAGCCAAGCATTTTTTTTATTTAATAATATTTAGCCAATTTCATATACAAGTAATACGCTCAAAATACCGCTAATTATATTTGGTAAGCGAACGCTAATTTCATTAATTCCAAATAAATGATAAAAAATAGCAATTAACCAATAGAATCCCGGTGTTTTATGATGGGGTATTTTCCAGGGATTGATCCAGTCTCCCGAATCATACATTAAACGCGATCGCCAAGCGTAAAGTCCCTCATCATGAGCCATTAAGCTGTTATTATCTATACCCAATAATAATAATGGAATCATCCAAACTAATAAACTGAAATAAGGAAAACCTGCCCAGGTTATAAAATTTTGTTTAATCAGATAAAACTTTAATTTGGATGGCATTTGATTCAGAAAAATTGCAGATTATAGACTTAACTCATTAATTCTTAAGTCTGCTTTGAAAATATGTAAAGTACTATACAAAATGTATCATATTTAAAGTGACCGCTCATGAGTGGTGATTACCTATTGCGATGGATTCTGCAAAATGTAATCACTGTTCTGTTCGTTGTTAATTATTCGTTATTCATTGATTTCAAAGGGGAATTTTATGTTGCTTCGACCAAATCAACGTATTAAGTTAGATGACACCAACGATAATTTGTTTTATGATATTCCTCGTTTTGTCACTCATGTAGATGATGGTTTTATTCAACAACTGGCAGATTTATATAGTCAGCGTCTTCAAGCAAATACACGCATCTTTGACATGATGAGTAGTTGGGTTTCTCATTTACCCAAGGAAATTCAGTTTAGTCATGTTGAAGGGCATGGAATGAATGGGGAAGAATTAGCGCGTAATTCCAGACTTAACCATTATTTTATGCAAAACCTCAATGAAAATCCCAAATTACCGCTAAAAGACCAAGAATTTGATGCCGTTCTTAATTGTGTTTCCGTACAGTATTTACAGTATCCGGAAGCAATATTTACCGAAATCCACCGCATCCTCAAACCTGGTGGTATCGCAATATTTAGTTTTTCTAACAGAATGTTTCATCAAAAAGCTATTCAAGCATGGCGCGATAGTAGCGAAGTAAGTAGAGTCAAATTAGTCAAAAGTTATTTTCAATCCGTTCCCGGATTTACTCCTCCAGAAGTAATTGTAAATCAATCCTCAGTACCAAATGTCCTCCAGTGGTTAGGTGTAGGAGGCGGCGATCCATTTTATGCTGTAATAGCTCATCGGAGTGAATAGTTAATACAAAAGGTTAAAAGTTAAAAATAAATAGTTTTAGGGTTCTGAGTTATAAATTTATAATTCTTAACTCCTAACTCCTAACTCCTAACATTGCAACTTTCGTCCTATTTTCTGACTTTTTTAAGAGTAAATACTCAAAAATTATCAAAAAGTAATTTTGATTAATTGACATTGTAGATTAACAGATGAAGTATAAAGGATGAGGCATAAAGTATAAATTGTCAATCCTCTATACTTTTTTCGGTCAAATTTGAACTAGGAGTCTAAGATGCAATTTCCCCGCGTGCGTAGAATATTCGCTGCCCTAATTCTTTCCATAGTATTGCTGACAACAGCCTGCGCCCAAAAAGCACCCAATCGTTTCGATCAAGCACAGCAGGAAAGCAGCCAGCAGAAAAAAGGACAAGCGGTTGCTAAAAATGCTACTCAAGGTAGCCAGTTCAATAAGTTCTTTCCCGCAGAATCGGATGGTTACAAGCGAGTTTTTACTCAAGAGAAAAAAGGTTTTGCTGAAGCGAAACTGAAAAAAGACGGTAAAGAGGTAGCAAAGATGGCAATTAACGATACCACCAGCAACCCAACAGCAGCTAAGAAGTTCGACAAGAGTACCAAGAAAATCTCCGGTTATCCAGCAGTGGAAGTTGGAAAAACCCAGACAGCAGTTTTAGTCGATAATCGCTACCAAGTAAAAGTATTGTCTCGCGATGCTTCATTTACAGCTAGCGATAGAGAAGCTTGGTTGAAGAAATTTGACCTTAGTGGTTTAGATAAATTATAAAGCTGAGTTGATGGTTGATAGTTGATGGTTATTTATCTACCAACAACTAACCATCAACAACTAACCACTAACAAATAACCATAAATAATCAAGGAGTCTACCGTGAGCAAAACTATTTTTGAACTGGTTGATGAACTACCAACTAGTGGTATTACCGTTTCGGTGTTAAATGCGCTTAGTAGTATAACTCCAGGGCAGTGGGAAAATTTAGTCGGTTTTGAAAATACGATTACAAGCGTTACCGGCGAAGATGACGAAGAAATGATCCAAGCAATTGGCGAGCGCGCAGTCTATCTTTTTAATGACGCTTCCCAAGGATATCAAAAAGGTTTATGGCTTTATCAAGTCGTTGACAGTACGGATAAAGCCCTTGGTATGGCTGCTTTGGCAAATAAAGTCAGTGACAATAATCCCTTATTTGGAGGTATTATAAATTCCTTAACTCCCAAGCCTGATAAAGCACAAACTATTGATTTGTCTTTGAAATTAATTGCCGAATTGTTAGCTTTTTGCAGCATCAACGGAATTCCTGGAGATAGCATCGGTGATTTTGTTGCTTCCTTGGGTGAATATAGCGGTGAATCCTTTATCCGCATGGTAGGATTAATTTGTCTTGATGGTTTGATACCGTTAGGACCAGATTTTATTCAACAAGCTCAATCTGCATTAAATGGAATGAGTCCGAAAGAATTGGAAGATAATTCAACATTTCAGCAGATGAATAATGCAATTCCCGGTGATAGCTCCGAAGGTAAACTTAACTTTATCGGTTCTAGTTTTGATTCTGTAAAAGGTTGGATGAGCGATACCGTATCTTCCTATGATTTAACTCCACAGAAAGTCACAAGTCAGTTGAGCAGTTTTGTTGATTTTGCCGATGATAAATTAGATTATCTTGCCGCTTTCCTTGATATGAGTACAAATTACTTTGAGCATACAGGTACTCAAACCATGGCAGCGCGGTTAATTGAGCGAGCTGTCGCTGAAATTTAGTTTAATTTTTGGGTCTTATATTTCAGGTAGTTGGCAATAGTTATTATTACAAATTACCTTTCATTTTAATTTCAGAAGTTAATAATAATTATAGCTTGGCTGGAGCAGTCGCAAAACCCAACATTTTCAATCGTTTTTTTTAGTTTGTTTGCTAAATTTAAGCAAAATTGTTTTTAATTTTAGGATTGCAAATGTAATGGGATTTTTAATTTGAATTGCCCAATGCCCCATGCCCAATGCCCAATGCCCAATTATGATTTTGGCAATTTCAAATTTGCCACAACTGCATTTAAATACGGTTGAAATACCGATAAATTCTCCAATTTCTCAAAATTACCAGTTGATGAACTAGAGTTAAAAGCGGTGTTAATCAAATAAAGTGCTTTACCATCAAAGGCCACATAACTTGTATGCTGTTCGTATACACCACCCTTTTGTTTAAGTCCGGCAAAGCCATAACGCAATCCGTCTAGCTCACCAACCCGTGCTTTCTGTGGTGGATAAGGAGAGAATAATATACCATCTGCTGTTTTAGCTGTTTTTAGCTTGTCGTCATAAAAATATTTACGACTTTTAGTCAATAGTTTGTAGCGATTATTTACCCAAGTATTAAGTGCAGTCATAATCTGTTCAAAATACTTAGGATTCCGATAATCTAAATTTGGATTAGGTGGAATACCAGCATTAAGCAGCATATTTTGAAAATCAATCTGGGTTTCCAAGGGTAAGATTCCCATTTCTACCGTACCTAAAGCTTCTCCATTCGCCGAAACACACAGCAGAGAATTATTTTGTTCGCAAGGATTAATTTTCCAACCAGGTGGAAGTCGAACATCTTGTATTAGATTATCCCAAATATTAGTTTGATTCGTTGCACTAACTAAACTTGTAGTTGGATTTGGTGTCTTAATCGAACTGGGTTCTGACTCTTTATCCGCAGAAAAATAAGAAACAGCCGTTACAATTCCTATAGGAATTAATATTAAACCAAGCAATACGTGATAAAGTCTTAGCATTTTACTTAAAAATAATAGGTTAGTTGTTCGTTGTTAGTTGTTAGTTGTTAGTAAAAATTATTTCTGCCCTTGTCTCTAATTACAAATCCGTAGGGCTAATTCCCAAAACTGTTTCATCTTCCATGTCAGCATCTAATTCTATAGGCAAAATTGGTTCGCCTTCTGCGCTTTCTATTCGCCCTATTGATGGGGTTTCATGAAATGCAATCTCTGTTTTTTCTTCTATATTATCTGTGTTATCTAGTTGTGATTGATATGACAGCAAACGTTTTAGTTCCTCAAATTTAGTTAAAGAAAATACAGCACCATTTGCTACAGCAGTTTCTTTATGAGCTTCCGCAATGATAGCTTGAAATAAGCAAGCATTAGAAAGATTAACTAAATCAAGATTCACTCCTAACAGATTAGCACCCGTGAGATTCGCACCAGTCAGTTTGGCATTTGTCAGGTTGGCATTTGTCAAATTTGCACCTGTTAAGTCAGCACCAGTCAAGTTTGCTTCTGCCAGGTTTGCGCCTATTAAGCAAGCATCTTTTAACTGAACATTTGACAAATCTGTATGAGCAAAATTTACCCCAACTAACATCGCTTGTGTCAAATCCGCTTTTGATAAGTTGAGGAATGTTAAAGATTTTTCACCAATTCGCCCTCTTGTAGTTTCTGGGTGAAAAATCGCTGTTTTCGCAATTAATTTGATTAGTGCTTGGGGATAGAATTCTGCTAACAAAGCGGAATTTCCGCAAGGTGAAAAGGCTTGTTTTGTTTGGCGATAGCAAGCACTGAGCAATAAAAATATATTGATTCCTACTGCTGCATTGACTTGTTCGACATTTATCGGGTTTTGCAATTCTTTAAAATAAGCCCAAGCTTTGTGTGCTATTCCTTCATCCAACCAATGCCCGCCACAGTAAGCGTACCAAAAAGACTGCAAGCGATCGCACAATAATTCAAAGGAGAATTTGCCTTTTGCCTCTCGTCGCAATCCTTGAATCACTAATTCTTCAATTTCTCGCGTCAGAATACCGCAGCCAAATAAATAATAAATTTTTTCAGCGACATTGCTAGGAGAATCTACAGTAAAACTTTTTCCTCCGCAAGCATTCCTAGTCCATTCAATCAAAGCTTTTAGTTGATTTACAATCGATGCAGCACATAAGTATTCTCCTAAGTTTGAGTGAGAAAATTGGATAGAATAAGTGGGAATTGGGCATTTAGCTACCCCTGCAGTCTCCGCGTGAATGGGCATTGAGTATTGAATATTAGATAATGGTAAATTAGCATTTTCTGGGTACTTTTCTTTCTTAAAATAAAATTCTGGTAGCTCGCTAAAATCACCTTTTAATTCAATCTTTTTTTTCCCCGAAGATAAAATTTGCAACGCCACTGCTTGCATTTCATCAATTAATTTTTGGGGGTGACGATTTTTGATTTGGCAAGCCACTACTTCTGGAGTGCGGTGAATATATGTAGAAGCAGATGATGCTAATATTTTCTGACTCACATGGGAAGCCCGATAGCCCAAAAACCATTGGTTGAGATGCTGGTAAATTTCCCACAAAACAACAGCGCTGCTGGTATTTTGAGGATTGATAGCTAATTGTAATATTTCCGAGTCAAGTAATTCGTCTCGGTGTAATACTGCGAGAAAATACAATATTAAAGGCTGACGGACAAAATATGAAAGCAGAAAGTGAGATTTTTTGGAAAAAGCTTTATTCTTTTTCAAGAATGTAAATAAATTTTGAGCAACTGGCATAGATTGCACTTTTGCCCAATTAGCAAACCAATGCTTCCATTCACCTTGCCCCCAAGGTTGAATCTCAATGCGTCGTAATTTTGATGCTATTTTACTGACTATATTTTCTAACGCCCAGCTTTGACTAGTCAAAATAATTTTATGTTGCTTATGATGGGATTGAAACTCAAATAACTGCTGCAAAAAAATGGCAATTGCTTGTTGATTCTTATTATTACAACTAAGTTCATTTAATCCATCAAGTATTAGTAAACACTTATAATGCCCAACTTCCAACCAATTAGATAAATTTACTTCCGAGTTATTTCTAAAAGCAGATTCCAGAGTTTCTTGAAAAGAATCCCCCATAATGATGTCATTAAGACTAATAAATACAGGTATCCATTCCGGATAAAACTTTCGAGCTACCCGTGCGGCAAATATTTGACAGAAACTAGTTTTACCGTAGCCAGATGCTGATTCAATTACAGTAATGGTTTCTAAATCTTCCAACTGCGAAACCACCCACTTGATTAAATCAACAGGATGATGATTTTCTTTTAAAGGTAAACCTGTAGGAGAAACGTATATATCTTGAAGAGAAAAAGATTCTATTAACAGAGGCTCACCCAGCTTTTTAATTAAACTAGCTCGATAAGCTTCCCTTTGTAAATCAATTTTATTGTCAAATTTACTATCAAAAACCGTATTTTTTGATTCAACTACATTGCCCAATCGAAAAAATTTTTGTAACTGCACCAAAGTTGCTGCATTTTCGCTAGCAACCACAATCAAATGCCCTAAAAGTTTATTTTCCAAGCGCTGAATAATTAACTCAGCTTCTGCTTTGACAACGCTATTAGCGACTAACCAAGCTACAGTAACCCTGCTAATCTGTTCTACAAAAGCAGAATTACCAACCATTAACAACGCTTCTTCTGCTTGTTTATCAGTTAATTTTTCTCCACGCAAAACTTTTACCAAAGTTTGCAAATCTTCATCTTGTAAAGGTTTTACCACCGTATTTGCAAACCAATTAAAATTATTCCCTTGTTTCCTTTCTTCCAAAGTAATCAGCGCTCTTGCCAACCAAACTCGGGAGAGACTTTCTTCCTCAATCAACACTTCTTCTAAAGCTTGTAGATAAGCAACTTGAAACGCCAACCAAGTAGCTTCATTGCGTTTAAAAGGCTTCAACTGCCCTAACAAACTCAAAATACTACTCGTTAAACGAGCAAATATACCAATATCATGCCAAACAGCCTCTAAAGGAAGTTCCAGAACTTCTGCTAAAGTACATATATCGAAGGGTAAGGGGCTTTTAATTTCCATATTCCCAATCATTCGCAAGGCAACACCAGTCATTTGTGCCTGCGAAAACCCTTTTATTTGACTTATTTCGATATTATTTTCTGCCAACCAATGCCGAATGCTTAAATTCATTTAATCTTGACTTTGGGCTTTATAAGGCAATTACGATCAATTTTGGATATTGAGTTAGGAGTTAGAAATTAAGAGTTATGGAATATTAGATTTTGGATTACAAATCCTTTTTCAATAGCTAAAAACTTTTACTTTCTCCTTATCTCCCCATGCCCTTGTCTTTCCATCCTCCTTTCCCAAACCTGCCGAGGTGCATCTACATACTTCATCTCTAAATAAATTATGAGCGATCGCCCTCTAAAATTATTATTAATTGATTCTGACCCCATTTTTAGACTGGGGTTACGTCAAACTCTCGAAGAATTCCCCGACTTAGAAATTGTAGCGGAAGCCGACACTTATACCACCGCGTTGCAAATTTTAGCAGAATTAGCTCATCTTGACCCCAATCGAGTAAACTTAGTAGTCTTGGAACCGGATAACAATCGTTCCGCAAATCGCCAAGAACTAGGTTTGCAACTGATTCGACAGTTAAAAACTCAGTATCCAAATCTACCCATTTTGCTTCTGTGTCACATTCTACAACCTGGAATGCTTGTGGCCTTGAAAGCTGAGGGAATCAACGGTTATTGCCCCAAAGGTACACCACTCTCCGAATTAATCGCCGCTATCGAACAAGTTGCCCGAGGAAACACCTATTGGGTTAATCAAGCTCAAGAATTGAGAGAATGGGAAGCTGAGCCAACAGGAGAAATGTCACTCCAAAAACGCAAATTCCCCAACTCTTTCATCAATAATTTACGCAGTAATTTGCGCGAATCGGGAAGCAATTACATCCAAGCTAACTTGACACAAGTTACCAGACAACTGCAAATTCCTGGATTAACAGTACTAAATAAGGCTATCTTAGCAGGAAGGCGACGGGAACTACTTACAGCACAATGGTTCCTCAATAACTTAGTCGATTCACCACAACCGCCATCGCCAAATCCCCCCAATCCTTTCATTCCTTCGACTGAATTACCATCGCCTAAAGCAGGAACTAGCGCTCTCACTGTCACTAACCCCACAATAAACCCTCTCTCTCCACCTTTGCTCAGCCCAAGAGCCTTACAAGCAAAATTATTTGCATCTTGTATTAATAAACTTCAATTTAATTTACAAAATGTAACCGATAATCCTTTAGAAATAGATATTTTACGAGAAGATAAAAAACGAGAATTACTTTATTTATTACTCCAGAAATTTGCCGATTCTCTCGATGAGTTACGTAGTTCAGAAGTAGAATTAAATAGATTAAATGGGATTAAGAACGAATTGTTATCCGAGATATGGCAAGTAACTACTAAAGAATTCTTCGGTAAGTTTTCTCGGATAAAAATAGGAGATATTGAACTAGAAATAGTTAATATACTATTGCAAGATGCGGCGATAGTACAGACAGAAATAATTAATAAAATTCCTTTATCAGTAGAATTATTTTCTTATTTAATATTTCAAACAGATTTATATATAGATAATAACTCTTATCCAGCAGGTAGCTACGAAGCCAACGAACACGCTGCCATGATTTTAGAAAATACCTTAATTAGCATTGCCAATGCCGTCATGCAGCCGCTGTTGAATAGATTAGCAGATATTGAAGTCATTAAAAAAGATTATTATAGCATCCAACTAATTTCCACCAGAGAAATAGAACGCTTCAGAAACGATTTATCGTGGAAATATCGCTGGCAAAATTATGTCGGAGAAGCTCAGAAAATATTCGAGAGTCATTACGAATTATTAGTACTTGCACCCCGCGGCATAGCCAAAGTCTTGATATATGCACCCCGCAACCAAGAATTAGCCCAACTTAGCGGAATTCCCTTAGTAGTTACATTAGTACTAGAATTGCGGGATGCAATGACACCCCGTCTACAATCGCTATTATCCTTTGTAGGCAACGGTGTAGTTTTTATTCTCACTCGCATAGTTGGCAGAGGAGTTGGTTTAGTAGTTCGTGGCGTACTTCAAGGAATCGGCAACGCTTCCTTACCAGAGAAGAAAAAGACGGGGAAAGGGATAAGGGGAGAAACTGATGGGGAAACAAGGTGACTATGAGTAATGAGTTAGGAGTTAGGAGTTATGAGTTATGAGTTATGAGTTATTTTCTCTTATCTTTCCATGCACAATGCACAATGCCCTATTCCCTATTCATTAATTGATTTATTTCCAATTACGTAAAAAGTGAAAAATATTGTCCCAAACATCTTGCGATCGCATAGTATTCAATTTTTGTTTATTCCACTCCCAGGCTGTTTGTTTGATAATTTCCGAAAAGCTGGAATAAACTGGTGATAAATTAGCTAATTTATTGATTTTTATTTTTTCAGCGATAGCGAAAGCGATGATATTTATTAACTCTCTCGCTTCTGCTCCCAGTAAGGATGCTCCTAAGATTTCACCATTACGGCGAACTATTATTTTGCACATACCTGTAGTTTCTTCTGTTAACTGAGCGGTGGCTAATGCTTTAAAATATTGCCGCAAAACTACAGTTTCATATGTACCATATCTTTTTTTGGCTTGTCTTTCCGTTAAACCAACTTGCGCTAACATTGGTTGAGTAATAATTCCCCACGGAATAGCTTGATAATTGATTTTATATCTGGGGAATAACAAAGCATTTTTTATCGCAATTCTCGCCTCAGAATTAGCAACATTTAGTAAATTGTAACCCCCAATTACATCTCCACAAGCATAAATCTGATGATTGGTAGTTTGCAGCTTTTGATTAACTAGTAAACTACGAGAATTATACTTCACCCCCACGGCAGCTAAATTCAAAGAATCGATAAAAGGTTTTTCTGCAACAGCTACTAATATTTCATCAGTTTCAATCGCCGTATCTCCTGCTTGCAGCCATTTTTTATTTTCAATCAACCGTATTTGACTTACAGTAGTTTGCGTCAAAACACGCACTCCGTCTACTTCTAATTGCGCTTGTAGCAATTGAGCAATTTCCGAATCCAGAGCAGAGAGAATATAGGGATTATTAACAATTAGCGTTACCTCATAACCCAATGTCGCCAAGCTTTGAGCAATCTCCACACTTTGGGGCGTACCACCAAGAATTACCCAATTTTTTGGCGGCATAGAACTTCCTAAAACCTGCCAGATATTAGATAAAGTAAAAAATCCCGTTTGATGCAATCCCTCAATCTCTGGAATTGCTGGCTGGGAACCCGTAGCCAATAAAAAATTACGTGCGATTAACTGACGATTATTAACAATAAAACTTAAATTCGGCGAAGTTTCAAAATAACCGCTACCAACAATCGTATCAACACCTTGTGCGGCTAAGAAAGCAAGTGAAAGCTGTTCTTCGACATTAGCCGCCACAGCAGAACCCCATGGCAGCAGTTTTTCAACAGATATGTGAGATGTATTTTCCACATCAGCTTGATTAAAAACACCAAACCGATTTAGCTCGTTAAATTTCCCAACAACCTTACTAACTTCTCCTATAGCCTGAAGTTGAATCAAATCATGACAAAATCGCGGTTCAACCAAAGCAACCTTTGCCTTTTGTTGAACTGCTCTCAGAGCAGCATCTCGTGCAGCAAGACTACCACCAACAATCGCGATATCGTAATCAACAGACATTAATAATTAGTTGTTAGTTGCTAGTTGTTAGTTGCTAGTTGAAAATTCTACCTCATCCGCTTGTCCTCTTCCATTAACTCATCTCTCTTATCGCTTCAATCAAACGCTGGTTATCCGACTCCAAGCGCACGGCTACACGAAAATAGCGATCGCCTAATTGGGAGAAGCTCAAACAGTCGCGGATGAGAATTTGATGGTATTGAAGCAATTTCTCCTGTAAGTCGGAAGCAGAATGCTTTGATTCCACTAACAAAAAATTAGCAGCACCTTGGAGTGGTTGCAAACCAGGGATATCGGCTAAACCTTTAAACAAATTATTTCTTGCTTTTGGCAGCCATTCCCAAGTTTGTTGCTGAAATTGCTTGTCTTCGACAGCAGCGATTGCTGCTGCTACGGCAAGGGAATTTACTGCCCAAGGATCGCGCCAATTAGACCACTTTTGTAAGCGCTGGGGATGAGCAATGGCATACCCCAAACGCAATCCGGGAAGACTGTAAAACTTGGTCAAAGAACGCAATATTACTAGATTGGGAAATTCCTGCACCACGTCAATTAGGCTTTGTTCCTCTGAAGGGTGCAAAAAATCCATAAAAGCTTCATCTACTACCACTAAAGCAAATTCTTTCAGGTAGGGTAATATTGCATCCCGCGTTAATAATTTTCCCGTAGGATTATGGGGATTATTCAACAATAGTCCTTTATCCTTTGTCGTTAATCCTTTGTCAAAGTTTAATGACAAATCTGGCGTGATTAACGACATAGGAAACTCCAACACAAAGGCGTTAAATGCCCCCAAGGCTCGATAATAATCGCCAAAAGTTGGAGTTACGAGGACTGTTGCGGCAACTTGTGCTAATTCCCTTCCTGCCCAAGTCAGTAATTCCGCCGCACCATTACCCGGCAAAATCCACTCAGATGGCAGTTGATGAAAGCGACCTAAAATTTGTTTTAGTTCGCTGTAATTTGGGTCTGGATAGTGCCTTATATTACCCAATTGTGATTTAATAGCCGCTAAAGTACTATCAGCCGGTCCCAATGGGTTAATACTGGCAGAAAAATCCAAAATAGCACTAGGGGGACAACCAGCTACTGCTGCTGCCCAAGCTAAGTTACCCCCGTGTTTCGGTTGCCGCATTGAAAAAAGGTGTGTTAACTCAAAAAAGTCTACTCTTTTGGGGGAGCAACTTTTTCTCTAAAGAGCTTCCCTGCGGAGAAAGCTGGCACCCTAGTTGCTGGAATTTCCATTTTTTCATTGGTTTTGGGGTTGCGTCCTTCGCGTGCCTTACGCTCGCGAGATTCAAAAGAGCCAAATCCAACTAGCGTTACTTTATCGCCAGAGGAAACAGCTTCAACGATGGTTTCTAAAGCAGCGCTCAAAACTGCATCGGCTTGCTTTTTGGTTACGCTAGCCTTTTCAGATACAGCATCAACTAATTCACCTTTATTCATATCAAACTCCGTGTCAGTTTACTGTTTGTTGGGTGCAGACACCCCTGATGTATCCTTACTTGCATCCTTGGAAAGGAGATTTACAAAAGCCGTGCTTTATGAGTATTTTGCTTAAACCCGCTACAACTCCCATGCGCCAGACTTTTCAATGAATCATTCTAAGGTGTTGTAGCCATAAGTGGACACATGAAACGATTATTTTATATAGTTTTCAGGTTTTTTCATATCCAAAGCTTCATTTTTACGACAAAAACACGCTCATCAAAGGATAAAATAGCTAATTGTAAAACCTGGTTAAAAGGGTAACAGTGGGAAAAACGTCAATGAGTAATGGGGGGATAAAAGCAGGTAGGATAAATAGCTAAAAAGAAGGTTTTAGAGCCAATAGAGACAATAAATGTAATATTAATAAGCTTGATACATTTATTTTTTATCCAGAAAAATATTTAGCCCTTTTCTCCCAATGACTTTTAAATAAAGGTTTTAAATTCTTTATCTAATTAGTTAAAAAACTAAAGATTTAGTTATAAGTTTTGTAAAGTTTTGAGTTCATTTAATATTCTGCTAGGGATATTAACCAACAGAATTTTTGTTTAAATAATATTTTTTATTTGAAGAATAATATTAATTTAGCTTCTTCGCCATATGAACGGATTTGTTGGCAAAAAAAATTACCCTCACCCTCAAAGGGTGGGGCTATACCTACGAAGCCTGCCGACCCAGGCTAAAAAATTCTCAGCCTGGGTCGGCAGGCTTTGTTCCTGTAGCCCCACCCTTCTAGGGTAAGGGCATCAGTAACGTAAGCATCAGCCGTCTATTATCTCCGAGGCAACTTCAAGCCGCGATTCTGCAACATTCTACGTACTTCAGGGCTAGGTTTGTAGTTATACCCGTAAGCAGAGCCTTGGGAATCATCCATAACTTGAGGTGTGAGCAATACGATTACCTCATTACGCTGGTTCGTTTTGTTTGTACTTCTAAATAGCGAGCCAAGTATGGGAATGTCTCCCAAAATTGGTACTTTTGATATACTTACCCGGTCTGATTCCTGGATAATACCTGAGAGTATTAATGTTTGACCATCACGCATTCTAATTTGCCCGGATCTAAGGCTTCTTTCAGAAAGCAAAGTAATTTCACCATCTTCGCCACCAGTTGTTGCGGTACCAGAAGGCGCGCTTACTGTAGGCGCAACTGATAGGGAAACAAAACCATTATCATCAATTCGGTCAACTTTGACTGCAAGAGTTAGACCTGCATTCCTAATAATTGGTTTTCTTAGTACATCTCCATCTTGCCGTGTTACTTCAATCCCACCATACACTTGTGCAGTCAAATTGACCACAGCATCTTGCCCTTCCTGTACCATCAGAGTTGGGTCTGTCAATACTTTAGCGTTACCGCTGGTGACTTGAGTTTGTAAAGTCGTGAGGAAGCGTTTAGGGAACTGGTACAAGGTTGGCAGAGATGCTGTAGCTGTACCAAGAGTTCCTTGTGCAACACTCGCATTGCCATCCTCATCAAATGTAATGATGTTGTCAGTTGCAGGAGTAATATCAGAAAAACCAGGTTGTAGGGGACTTCCATCTGCACTTGTAGGTGGAGTTGGTTGATAAAATGTTCCAGTTCCTGGGTTTTGTGTCCTAATAGTATTACCATTTTGATCTACAACTATAGTACCGGGAACAGTTCCTGGAATACCAACAGAATTATTTGGGTCAAAGAAAGGCTCTCCTGTAATTGGATTAGTAATTACAGGTGTTTCAGTGATACTATTGGCTACTTCACCACTACTAGCTGGTCTTGAACCACCAAAATTTGTAGTTGCAGTACCATTATCAACACTAAAGAAGTTATTAGCAATTCCAAAAGAAAAGCTGCTATTAAAACTCTTGGTACCCAAAAGATTAACGTCAATAATCTTGACGTTAACTGCTACTTGACGACGGCGAACATCAAGCTGAATTAGCTGAGACATAGCCATTTCAATTTGTCTAGGTGTTCCGATTAAAGTCACAGAGTTAGTGCGCTCATCACCTAATACCTGTAAACCTCTCAGTAAAGGTTTTGAATCTTCATAGTCAACCCGTTGAGTTTCAATTTTAACTTCTGTAGTTGTTTGGGTCTGAGTGATTGAACTATCAGCACCACCACCAACAGGTACAGCATTAACACTGGTAACAAGACGTTCGCGGCTAATCGCACTTTCTGCACCTAAACCAACCAAAAAGTTAAGAGCTACACCAACATCAACCTGATTTAATCGTAAGCTCCGCATTACCGTATCACGAGTGGAATTAGGTAGGTTAGTCCCTACAAAAACAGTTCTTCCACTACGATTGGCTTCTAAACCGCTCAAACGCAAGACGTAATTAAACACATCTTGAACTGGCTCGTTTTCAATATCTAGAGAAATTGTTGGTCCATCTGCTCCACTAGTTCCGGTAGCTTCACCTTGTCCTTCACCACCTCCACCTGCGGTGTAAGCCAAGTTTAAATTAGCTGCTCGTGCTAAAAGTGACAGTACTTCTCTTACCGGAGCATCTCTCAAAACCAATCGAGGGACACGCTGTTGAGTTCCTAAATCAATAACACTCGGTGAAGCATCGGTATTAGAAATTGCTATATCACCTACCGGGGGAGCAACTGCTCTAGGTAAGAAAGGTGGAGCCTGATTCATTGATTGACCAGGACCTGCGGGTGGTGCGGGGGTAGCTTCTAAGTTGGGATCTGCGGGAGCAGATTGAGCAATTTGATTATTCTGTATTGGTTGTGATGCTGTATCTCCACTACTTCCCATTGAAGGTACCAAAGCAAAGGTAAGCCCATTTTGCTTTCTCTCTACGGGTCTGGTATCTGGAGCATTCCCCGTTCCTTTAATCACAACTCGAACGCTATTTGCATCAAGTTGACCGATAGAAACAGAATCAATTCCATCTGTAGGATTATCCTGACGGAAACTACTACCTTGCGGTAAACGTAACTGTGTATTAATAATATCTGCGACTAAAGCATTACCTCTTTTAGTAGTAAAAACTTGAGGACGAGAGCCATCAGATGTTTTTAAAACCAAATTAACTCCACCGTCAGCTTCGTTTAGTTTTACTCCAGTAATTTGTGTTGTTGATTGAGCCAAAACTGGCGCAGATGCAAACAATACAGAGACAGCGGTTCCAAATATAAAACTACTACCGTGAAGTTTCACAGTCCATTCCTCACTTTAAATAATTATTAGTAATTAGTTGATGATCCACACCCAAAGGGTGAAAGTTAATAGAGGGAATAGGGAGTAGGAAGAAATCTCACACCTTGACCTTTAACCTACTCCTAACTCCTAACTATTTTTTCTCTTCTTTTTCAGCAGCAATTTCTTGGGGATTCATCGGAACTAAGGCTTCCAACTTAAATGTTGTATTAATTGGTGTTGGGCCAGTTCGTCGTGGTTGATCTTCTTCAAAGGTTTCTCGTACCAAATCTGATTGATAATCTTTAACTATCAATAATGGCTGCAAACGTTCTATGTTTCGCAGAATAGATTGAGTTTGTTCGTAGGTACCGCTAATTGTAATTTGGGTGCTGCTACGTTTGAGTTTTCCATCAACTTCTGGACCTAAAGAACCATCGGTTACTGGTTGTGTTCCTTCAGAAGATGGAGCAAATTTCTCTAATTTTGCTTTGACTGCATTTCTACCTAATTGAGCATTTCCTGCTTCTACTAAGCGATTTAAATCTATCAATAAGGTATCTAAAGTCTTTTCGTTCGCAAATACAGCCCATACTTCTGATTGCTGTGTTTTGGCTTTCGCTAACTTATCGTTAAGTTCGTCGATGCTTTGTAGACGAGCTTCCTTACCCTGAATTTCTGTTTCAAGTTGAGCTTTAGTTCCTTGTTTTTCTACAAAGCTATCCCAAGCTGGTTTGACGATGTTTAAGAACATATAACCCGCTCCTGCAAGCCCTAACACTCCAATCAGAATACCGCTAATTTTTGGAGTGAAAGTTATGCCAAATACTACTGGGTAAGCTGAAGAAGATTCTTCTTCAAACTCCGAGCCTTCAAAATTCATCTCATCGCTAAATGTCATTTTTGAAAGACTCCTGTTCGTTGCAGACTACGAATTCTATTTACTAATCCCACTGCACCTCTTTGTTCTAATTCCCGCATTAATTCAGAAGCCGGAACATCGGTTAGTTGAGAGACAATAGTATATCTAACTATTTGTGGAGGCTTATATGAGACTCCATCAGGAATATTGTCAGGTAGTGGAGCATCGATTAATTCTGCTGTAACTATTTTCCCTTCAGAGGATTTGAATAAGGGAGACTGCTGCAAGGAAAGTAAGAAATCATTGACATCGTTGAAAGAGCGAGCAGTACCGGTGATTTCTATTCCTCCAGCTAGATTAACTGCCGGTCCATCTCCTGAACTTTCGGGCGGAATTTGCTTAACATTCTCAATTCTTACTCTCGCAGGAATACGAACGCGTAAAGATTGCAGCATTGCTGACCAAGGTCGAATTTGGTCAAAAACGCTAACCAAAGCTTGGGTTTCTGTTTTAATTGCAGCGATTTCTTGCTCTTTTTGTTTTATATTACCCAATTTAGATTCTAATTCTTGGTTTTTGCCTTCTAATGCAGTAATTTCCTCATCAATGCTGGCATTTTTACCTTGGACGTATAAAAGACCTAATCCTAACAAACCAGGAAGAATTACAGCTACTGCAACACCGATATAAATTGGTGTCATATCTCCAAGGGGGATTGCAGCCTTTTTCTTCGTTTCACCTTGGTTTCCCTGACCTGGGCCACCCGGACGGTCTTTTAGGAAGTTAATATCTAAGCTATACATTTTGCTTAAGCCTCCCGCATTCCTAAACCAAGTACTGTGCCCAAACCGGGACGCTGTACAAAGGGATAATCTTCATCATCTACTTGCAGGGATAAAGCTTGTAC
>ERZ1740062.543-NODE-543-length-19806-cov-5.076604_pt1 | contig 19806 bp, 15 predicted proteins | sample MGYA00581741_ERZ1740062 | MGnify/ENA primary metagenome ERZ1740062 (study PRJEB43018, sample SAMN04849747) | marine metagenome | isolation source: floating plastic debris | place: Pacific Ocean | collected 2008-09-01 | study: EMG produced TPA metagenomics assembly...
ATTATCCCATAAATGGTTAATTCGAGATACTACTAAAATTGACGAGAAACTGGACTCAATATATCATTTGTAAGTTTTCTGCTAATATTATCTTGTAGAAAGGCCAATTAAAAAAAGTAATATACATTAGATAAAGACTGAGAACATAGTTGCTCTACCCCTGCATCTCCGGTTTAGCCAGAGTTATCAATACTATTGCTAGCTTTCCTAACCGCGCGTTGACAAGACTATCAACGCCATTGTTTAAATCCATTGACTCCATAAAGTCATATCTTTAGAGGAACCAACCATTCTCTTATGATCAAATTCTTCCGCCGTATCCGGCAAAAATTGCTTGAAGAAAATCGTTTTTCAAAGTACCTCCTCTATGCCATTGGTGAAATCATCTTGGTGGTCATTGGAATCTTAATAGCGTTAAGCATCAACAATTGGAATGAGAAACAGAAAGATTTGGTAAAGGAGCAATTAATTTTAAAACAATTGTTCAGTGAATATCAAAGTAACCTCAAGCAACTTGACGAAAAAATACTGATGCGTAATCAGGCCCTGGAAGCCTGCAATAATTTGCTAAAACGAATAGACAATCCCACCTCAGCAATTGATGAAGATGGGTTTTATAGAACATTGTGGATCATATTTAGGGACCCAACTTTTGACCCCATAAAAAACGATATCGTTGGTTCAGAAAATCTTCGCCTCATACAGAATGACACCTTGGTGAGATTTTTATCAAATTGGTCTTCTGAGGTCTTTCAGGTTCAAGAAATGGAGTTGGAATACCAAAAATTCCGAACGGAAATTCTAGCGCCGTGTTACTTTAGATTAGGTGTTGCTAGAAACGTAAATAATAACTTATGGAAAGACGGCTACACCCCCACCGAGGCATTGGACAAAAAATCAAACTCTAAATTCACCATTAAGCCAACAAGAAAAAACGTGGATTTGACAAAGGTTCTTGCAGATGTTGAATTTGAGGGTATTGTGAGCCAAGTAATCACAACGCATCAAGTTACAAACATTCAATCGCAAACCTTGCGCAATAGAATCTTGAACATGCTGGACATCATGGCTCAGGAAATTGAAGAATAAAAACGAACGCCTAATGGTTGACCAATGATTAAATTCTTTCGAAAAATCCGTCAAAAATTACTTGAAGAAAACCGTTTCTCAAAGTACCTACTCTACGCTATAGGCGAAATAGTGCTTGTAGTCATCGGTATTCTCATTGCCCTTAAAATCAATAATTTGAACGAGAACGCAAAATCTATAAAACTCGAAAAAACCTACTACTGTAAAATTGCCGAAGACCTACAGGTCGATATTAAAAATATCGATAGTTCAATGGCAACTATTGATAAACGTTTGGAAGCCACAGAAAGATTTTTAAAAAACCTCTTAAAAATCCAAAACGACAAAGCGGTAATTTTTAAAGATTTTTTGACAACGTTCAGGCACTACAAATTTATACCGACCAAAGCGGCTATAACTGACATTACTTCGTCTGGAAAACTGGAACAACTACGCAATCAAACCTTGAAAAAAAGAATTTTAGGCCATTATACAGCACAAGATAATGCCACAATTATCATTGACGTTAATTACAATGTCATAACAGAAAGACTTTTTGACCTAGAAAAATATGCCGCTTTTGGGGTTCAAGAAGTGCCACAGTATCAAAGCATGTTTGATGAAGAATTGCAAGGACTTTTATCCAGCATGGAATGGCAACAAAATCCCGATGACGAACTATTTGTAAAGACAAAGAATCTGATGATTTTAAGTATGATTAATGCAGAACGGGAAAAGGACCTTCTCAGGGGCATCAAAGCTGATGCCGAAGAATTGAATGATTTGTTGGTCGAAAACTGCAATTGATATGATAAAAATCTTCCGTCGTATTCGCCAATAACTACTTTCAGAAAACAGGTTTTCAAAATACCTGCCCTATGCGCTTGGCGAAATTATTCTTGTGGTGATAGGAATACTGATTGCCTTGCAAATCAATAATTGGAATCTTACCCAACAAGACAGAAAAACAGAGAAAGAAAACCTTCTAGCACTTCAAAAAGAATTCTCTCAAAATAGCGCTAAACTTCAAGAAGTTATCCGGCAGAATAAAGAAAATATCGAAGGTGCAGAAAAGATGATTCAATCCTTTAGCAGTACATCTAAAGACACTATTTCAGAGCAAACAATATCGCTCTATGGCAGTGAAACCTTTGGTGTCGAAATAAATTTTGAGCCTGAAGCTGGTGTTCTTTCTGAAATTATAAGCTCTGGTCAATTAAAGCTTATTCTGAACAACCAGTTAAAACACAAGTTGGCTGGATTTAGCAGCAAGATTCATGAAATTGAACAACAAGAAAGAGAAGTTCTTGATTACCGAATCATGGCCATCAAACAAATGGTTAATGAAGGAAATATGGAAAGAGTTTATGCAGATTTAGGGTTCAGAAAAGGATATATAAATACTGCTTTTGACAATACTGGTATTAGATCTATGCTAAACTCATTACCCTTTTTAAATCAAATTGTTTTATATCAGTCTAGTTCCATCGTCACTAATCAGGCATTTTACGAACCATTGAACAAAGAAATTGAAATAATATTAGAGTTAATAACGAACCGTTTAAATGAATTGTAAAAAACAAGGAGAGCCTAAAACCGACCAAATTAGGCACTAAATAATCTGAATTATGAAAATAAAAACCAACCGACTGACTTTGTTTGCTGCGCTTTGCGCATTTACTTTTGGATTGCAAAGTTGTGAACAAAAGAAAGAAATTGAAAAAGAAGTAATCGTTGCATCAGAAAAACCTGAATATTTTCTCTTAAGACCAGAAGTGGAGAAAGCTTACGGATATTCGCATGCAGTGAAAATTGGAAATAGCATTAAAATTTCAGGGGCCGTAAGTATGGACGATGACGGAAATCCAACTGCGGTTGGCAATATAGAACAGCAGATGAAAAACTGTTATGCTGATTTGGAAAAAATTTTAAAACACTTTGGTTGCACATTTGATGATGTAATAAAAGAAGATATTTTTACTACTGATATGGCACAGATGTTAGAAAAATCAGGGTATAGAGCTGAAATTTATAAAAATGGATTCCCAACTGGTTCCTGGCTTGAAGTAAAAGGATTGGCATTGCCAGAATTTATGGTTGAAATTGAACTTGAAGTACACAAAACTGAATAAAATACGACCCCACAATAATTGCTGTCAACAATTCCTATTACAGTCTTATCAAGAAAATTCCAATAGAATGTTCGATTTTCATGAAAAAAAGGGTAAGACTTCAGCTTCTTCAATATTTGAGTTGGTAGTAGTCCTGTTAAAGGAACCTTATATAGGACAATAAGCAAAAAGCAATTTTCAAATCTAAACACTATTTCATAAATGCAAGATGAAAGTTGAAAAGTACTATTTGCTATTCAATTGACCGGCTATTATTCGGTCAACAGATTTTTACATAGTTCTAAAACAGTTTTAGTCCTTCGGAGGTCACTTCATAAGTAAACCCTGTATGAAAATGCAGGGTTTTGTTTTTTAACAAGTATTGAATTTCGGCCTTTATCTTTTCAAGAAGTATAATGCTTATCCTACGGAATACGATACATATTCAATATTTTAGTATCCTAGTTCCCCCTATTGATTCTCTTTCCAATGCATCAGGACGAAAACACTTCATTTCAGACCTTCACACCATGAGTATCGACTATACGAATAGATTTTATAATCACTTTGAGAACAGTCTCTACGACACTTCTGTTCTGGACAACCCGATTCCCAAAATAAATGAGGAAAACCTAATGCTCCGATATAAGGCGAAAATTCCGTTTTATGATTTTCAACAAAATAGTTTGACCATCAGATATTTTAAACTGGGATGCGGTAAACTAGTGCGTAGAGGCCAGGTTTTGAACATAAAAGACGGTCAATTTTTGGTGCTAAATCCAAACGAAGGTTGGGCGTATCACAATGAAAGAAACGACTATATTGATGTTCTGAGTTTTGGATTAACAACAGAGTTGGTTGATAACTTTTCATTTTATTCAACTTCCGAAGCGATAAAGCTGCTGGATAATCCCAACGGTCAGCCAACAACAAATCTGCATTTTTTTGAGGGTAATTTGAATTCAGACTATTACAATTCCGGAAGGTTATTGAAACACATGTTTCACCTTTCCAATACATCAAAGTTCACAATGACTTCTGCAGAGGAATGGAGTTATGAGATTTTAAGGGCTTTGACATTAGACCAAAAATGGGGTCAAAAAATGGCTAGAAATATTGCGTCAAAAAAGACATCCACGAAAGCAGAAACTTTGAAAAGACTTTTGATTGCGTATGAATTTATTCATGACAACATCAAAAAGCCTATATCAATCAAGGAGCTCTCTTACGAGGCATCCTTGTCAAGATTTCATCTGTACGATTCCTTCAAAAAAACGTTTGGGAAAACACCCCATCAATATATCAACCGTTTAAAACTGGAAAGAGCCAAAGATTTACTCAAATCTACTGATATCAGCATAACCGAGGTCGCCCATACTTTTGGTTTTAATGACTCCAGCGTTTTTACCAAGGTTTTTAAAAAGAAATATGGGTATCCGCCGTCACAATTGTCCAGAAATACTTGAAATAGGGAGGGGAAAACCAAAAAAACTTCTAGCTAGAAATTGAACCCGACAGAAAATTCAAGACCTACGTCCCTTGTGAAAATTTCAGAATTTTGGATTTGTTGAAAGAATTCAATCCCTAAAACCATTCCGTACTTCTTCCAAGGAATAATTTTTAAACCCTGACTTGCGCCTATCCCTATTAGAAATTTATAAATGTCATCATCGGTATCAAGACGACGTTTTACCTCAAAACCAAGGGGCACGTTAATCCCTACCGCGCCATAAACTCCGGGGAATACTTTCTTGTATCCAAATATTCCAGGCCTAAGCATGGTGGCGTCCACAAATTCAAAACCTTCTCTACGGGCAAAATCTTCTTTAACATCATAAAACTCTAGGTTGAGTTCATAAGGAATGATGAAACTCTTGTTGTTATCTAAAAAACCCGTATATCCTAAAGCCCAACCTTTATGATAGGTACTGGTCAAAATTTGCCTGTACTCTATGATGTTGTACCAGCGGTTTAAGCTGTTCGACACCGCTTCACCCTGACTTGAACCTTCAAAATGCGTCACGTTGTTTTCCGCACTATCCTGCTGATGTTCTATAAACGCTAACACCGCATATTCCAATGCGGCTCTAATACGCTGTTCATGGCTTTTAAATTCATCTTCAATCGTTTTGGTAAATCCCAATATGGATGCCGCAAAAACTTGGTCTTCGTTGCGTACCATGCGAAACAGCTCTTTCAGATGGCCCTTTTTCTTTTCACAAAAAGACAGGTCGACCGTAGCCCTAGATATGATTTCTTCTGTATTACGCCGTGTATTTTGAAGATTTAGGGTGTTGATTTTTAGGTAAATCCCTTTTTTGTTCGGGGTTTGAATCAACGAACGATTCATGAAAGCCATAATCGCATCGGGAGCCTCAGGACCTAGCTTTAGAATGACCCTTTCTCCATTAAGGTTATGATGCATCCCCAGATTTTTTATGTCACGCACGTCTATCACTTCTTTGATATAAAAAGAGGAGTCCTCTGCCTCAAAAGGCACCGTGTTCAGCGTTATGAAGTCTTGAGAAAAACCAAAACTGGATGTCAAAACAAAAACCAGCAGCAATTTTTTCATAACCCACTATGGTTTGATAGACAAATAATGCACCTCGGTATAACGGTAATAGTCAGCATCAAAAATGACCACGAGACTGTGCTCACCCAACCATTTTATTCGCAATTTGTCTAGTTCACCAGTACTATATTTTATTTCAATGTAAGCCCCGTTGGTATTGAGCATCCAAGTACCCTTGAACAACTCACCTTCCATAAGCGCAGTAAAAGTCATGTCTGGGTTAAACTGGAAATAGTCTTTAACTTCATTCTTTTCAGGAGGGTAATACTCACCCTCTTCATAATACTTTTCCAATCGCCATGATTTCGTCAACCCGGATTTCGAAAATTCTTGCGCGTTTAAACGGTTCTGGCTGAAGAGTGACAGTCCCGTCAACAACAAAAATCCTAAAATGTGGCGTGGTGTATTCATTCAGTGTGATTATTCAAGTAGTCATTGATTTCTACGTACTCAAAATCATGAGAATCTTGAAAAAACTGTTTTAGCGTGTAGACGTGACCAGAACCATATATGAGCAACACACGCTCTTCTTGGTCCAAATCGATGAAGTCATACGTATTGGAAAAAATTCTCAAATTTCGCTGGTACCAACGGGCCGTAGCATCAGCACCATTGTACAAATCACCTGCTCCTACCAATACCAATTCAGTAAGATATCCTTGATGGTTTTTAAGCCTGTTGGCTGGTGCGTTGAGAAAGCTTAAGTGTTGTTTTAAGGGCAGAACGGACTTTAGTGAATCCTGAAACCTTGACGCGCCGAAATAATCATATCGGTTGAACTTTTCCCACTGACCCAATGATTTTAAGTATTGCTCTTCATCATAATCGTCAGCCATATCAGCACCGAACCATTTTAAGCGTTCGGTATCCGTGGCGTATATTCGTTTATGACCCAATCGTTCTGCCAATTTAAAGGCGATTTGAAAGGTTTCACTTCGCTTTTCAGAAATATCAAAATTGCCTTTCAGGTATTCTTGGTAGTTTCGATTCAATACACTATCACCTGTAATTCTAGAAATCTCCACCATAATTTTAGTAGGATTGTATTCTTCTAGAGCAAAGAGCAAATCATTTAACTCCTTTTGCCGTTTTTCCATCAAAATATCAAATGGAAACTGATGCTTGTAGCTATCCATTCCCGGATTGTCAAAATGAAAAGTCCCCAACACCGTGACCTTGGCTTTATGTTTGCCTATAAATGCTTCTGGTGTATATGGATCCTCAATACCATTTTTATTGCTGTCGGTTTCAGTCGTCTTTTTCTCTTCTGAACAGCTGAAAAGCGAAAAAATCAGAAGTGGTATAAAATATTTCATGTTTTTAGTGCGATTATCTGTTAATACATCAGTCTTTCCCCTCATGCGAAGGAAATGCTTGGACAATGGCTTTTGAATTTTTATTCGCCCTGCCATTTAAATTCTCCGCTTTTAAAAACTTATGAAGCACCTTAAAGGCAGGAAGCGCATCGTTGCCAATCCATATGAGGTGTCCCCATTTATTGGAAAACAATTCGAGCTGCGAATGGTTGATTTTTCTATTGGCGTAAACAGCCATTTCTGAATCTACTGAAGCGTCATTTACACTGTGCAATATGAGGGTAGGACTTTTGATAGCAGAAATGGTCGATTCCTTTAAATTTTGATGAATATCATTAAGAAAACCCCTCTTTGAACGCTGTTTTAAAAGCAACCTTTTTAACTGCCAAACTTCATTATTTGTTATGGTTTGATTACCAAGGTTAGAAAATGCCTTATGAAATATTTTGGCCGTAGTTCTCGGGAACACCTGCACTAAGAAACGTATGAATGCCCAGGTTAGCCATTCCAAATATGGATTGAAAATTACTTGACTGATTTTGAAATTTTTATCCGTATGAAAAAGCCAACGCTTGGTAACCGCCGAAATAAGAACCAGCTTTAGATTTTGCTGTTTTAACATTGACGCCAAAGCAATGGCGGTTAAGCCTCCTGCCGAAATCCCTACAATAACAACCTTTTCTATTTTCAGATACGACAAAAGGGATACCATTAACTTCGCGGTCTCATCTGGGGTTTTAAAAACAGAAAGGGGCGTATTACCATAGCCAGGTCTTGAGGGCGTTATCAATCTAAAATTGGTGGTGTCAAAGCCTTTTTGAAACAAATCTACCCGACAATTGGAATGCCCTCCATGAAGGAAAAAAATGGGTAGACCCTGCCCAACTTCTTTGTATTCAACAAATCCTAGAGTAGTCCTTACGATGTTTGTCATTTGCGTTTCAGCACTTATTTGGAAAGGGAAAAGCATAAGTTGATACTTCCTCTTTGATTCCAAATGTCTTTGCAAACGTATGGGCAAGACCTTACTTTAATCTGTCAAAAAATCAATATTTTTTTATTGAAGGAATCACAGCTACAACCATCTTTTAAAAAAGGATGGGAGCGCAGTAAGCTCGGTAGAATATTCAATTTAAAGGTGATAACTCCCTTCTTTTACAACAAGTATTGATTAGATTGGATTTCGATTGCGCAATGGTCCAAAGGTGCTCCGTTAGTCTTTAACCTTAAAAACTGATTCTACTCTAATATCATTGGAGGCTGCTCCAATATGGACTAAAAATTGACCCGGTTCCACTACCCTTTTCATTTCTAGATTCCAAAGACTCAAATCGTCTGGCGTTAGCGTGAATCGAATGTCTTTTTGCTCCCCTGGAGCAAGTTCCACTCTTTGAAAACCACGGAGTTGTATTTTCGGGGTGCTTACCGAACTATACTCATCCGTAATGTACAACTGAACAACTTCCGTCCCTTTGATGGTAGAGGTGTTTTTGATTTTCACCTTAATTTTCTGGGGTTCGTTTAAAGCGATTATTGGTTTTTCAATGCGCATGTCGCTGTATTCGAATTGACTGTAGCTCAAACCATGTCCGAAAGCAAACAAGGGTTGGTTGCTTTCATCCATATAATTGGCCTCTGCAGACTTTTTTTGATTGTAGTAGATGGGAAGCTGCCCATTGGCTCTAGGAAAAGAGATGGGTAGTTTTCCAGAAGGATTAACCTTCCCGCATAATATATCCACCGTACCCTGCGCTGCTTCTTCGCCGGCATACCAAGTTTCCACGATAGCATCTGCCAAGGTTACTTCTTCGGTTAAAATCAAGGGTCTTCCGTTTTGCAATACTAGAATAACGGGTTTACCCACCTCCGCTATCTCTTTCAATAGGCGTTTGCTGTATTGGTTCAAATCCAAGCGTACTTTGTCTTTGCCCTCTCCATTCATTTCTTTTTCACCCAGCACCAACACAATGGCATCTGCCTTCTTCGCTGCATTGACAGCTTTGCTAAACATGGTCTGGCGATTGTCATCGGGATTGATTTTCCAGCGCAATTTGATATCAGCATACTCGTCATATTCCGCAAGTTCCAGAGTAATGGGATATTTTTTACCTTTTTGGAGACGCATACTTTTTTGGGACCAGGAGTTCTTGAATTGGGTATCCCAACTATCAATTAATACTTCATTGTCAAGTGTTAGTCTTCCCAAATCATCAGCCCAGAGTTGAAAGTCATACACCCCGTCTATCTTGGGCACCAAATAACCTGTCCAACGAATAGAGAAATTATCACTAGGAATTCCGGGGGCTGGACTTAAATTGTGCCAATACTGTTCCAATTTCGATTCTGTTCGCACTAGCGTTGGTTTTCCAGAAAAATCAGGATTGTCAAAATATTCTGCTTTAAGTCCTTTTTCTCCATCTTCGGTGAGCAGAAATTTGTCTTCAATCTCTTCCATAATATCTCCAGGGACACCAACATCAACAAAATCTATTTCGTAATTTGTTTTTTGGAATGCATCCAATATGGAAGCTTCATCTTCCGGTCTTCGGGAATACCCTCCTAGAAGGGCTTTATTGGCTAACTCTCCGATAAGGGCAATTTTATTGATGTTTTCACCTAAAGGAAGGAGATTGTTTTTGTTCTGTAACAAGACAATGGCCTTGTGTGCCGATTCCAAAGCCAATTGCTTGTGGGATGAATTCCCGTAGCGTTCGGATTGTAATTTTGGGTCGATGTACGGATTTTCAAAAAGACCTAATCTAAATTTCACATAAAGCACACTGGACACTGCTCTATTAACATCCTCCAAGGTCAACAGTTTCTGGTCCAAGGCATCCAAAATCGCTTGACGATAGGCTTCATGGGTGTAATCGTAGAATTGCATGTCCAGTCCGGCGCGAATGGAACTTGCAACGGCTTCTTTGGTATTTTTTGCGGTTTTATGGACAAATTCTTGTTTGGCAATGGCCCCAAGGTCCGAAATCACCATCCCTTTAAAGCCCCATTCCTCTCGAAGTACTTCTTTCAGTAGCCATGGATCTCCCGCTGCCGGTACCCCATCCCATTCATGGTAAGCGGCCATAGCGCCCAGAGCTCCTGCTTCCGTAAAGGCTTTTTCAAAAACATAGAGAAAGTTGCTCCGGGCTTCGCGTTCACCAATGTATACCGGAGCAGTATTTTTACCCCCTTCGGGAATACTATGAATTCCAAAATGCTTGGGTTCAGAAACAATGGCATCGTTTTGGGGCAAGTCCTCCCCCTGCATGCCTTTGATAATGGCCACTCCATTTCTCGCCGCGAGGTAGGCATCTTCACCATAGGTTTCTTGCACACGTCCCCAACGAGGCTCCCTTCCCAAACCCAAGGTAGGTGCCAATACCATATGTACGCCCACCGCTCGGGTCTCTGAGCCAACGACCTTGCCAATTTTTTCCATGGTTTCCACATCCCACATACTAGCCAATCCAATAGGAATAGGAAACGAAGTCGCTTTTTCTCCCTGATATCCGTGTAAGGCTTCTTCAATAAACAAAGCTGGAATACCCAATCGATTATGCTCGACAATATAGCGTTGCAACTCGTTGGCAATTTCTACAGATTTGGGATAAAAATCATGAATGGAACCTACGTTCAAACCATTTAGTGCAGCCTTGGCTCTTTCTTCAGACAAACGCCCTTCTTTGGTCAAATCATAAGCAGAATACATATCCAATTCTTGGATTTTTTCATCCAACGTCATTTTGGAGAGCAAATCCGCGACACGCTTTTCCGTATCCAAAGTAGCATCTTTATAGAGTGGATTTTCGTCATTGGTATTGCAACTCAATACCATTAAAATCGCGCAGATTCCTAAAACACATTTTTTCATTGTTGCCAATTTATTGTACCGTTAAAATTTCCCGTAACCGAATATCGTTGGAGGCGGCTCCAATCATTATCCGAAAAGCTCCAGGTTCCAATACGTGATTCATATTTTCATCCAATAGCTTCAATTGTTCAGGAATAATTACAAAGCTTACGGTTTTAGTCTCTCCCTGTTTTAAGTGTATGCGCTGAAATCCTTTTAATTCCATCACCGGGCGCGTAACGCTGGCAACCAGGTCCCTGATGTAGAGTTGTACCACCTCATCCCCGTCATAAACCCCCGTATTGGTTAGCTCAAAGGTTACCGTTACCTCTTCTGTTGGATTACTTTGTTCGGTACTAAACATCAGATTGCTGTACTCAAAAGTGGAGTAGCTGAGTCCGTATCCAAAAGGAAACAAGGGTTTACCAGTTCCATCGAGGTAGTCATCGCCTCGACCTGTAGGTTTGTGGTTGTATACCAATGGCAATTGCCCTTCATTCATTGGAAACGTTATAGGCAAGCGACCAGCCGGGTTATAATCTCCAAAAAGCACGTCGGCTAAGGCATTTCCACCTTGTTCACCAGGATACCAAATATCAACTATTGCCGATACTTTATCCATCCAAGGATTCATAGTGACCGCACTACCACCCACCAAGACAATAGTTGTGGGAGTTCCCGTTGCAGCTACTTGAGCAATCATTTCTTCTTGATGCCCCGGTAATGAAAGCGAAGACCTATCCCGAAACTCTCCTTCTTCAATACCTACGACCATGATAACGGTTTCACTTTTTTGCGCTAACCGGACCGCATTGTCAATTTCTTTCTGTGTATTATTCTCGACGCCAACATCCCAAAGTAATTTGAACCATATGTTGCCTACGGTTTCATAAAACTCAACCTTGATATCATATTCTTTGTCTTTTTGAAATTGAAAAGCTCTGGTTTCCTGACGAAAGGATTGTTTCCGCCAATTATCGATTATCAAATCCCCGTCAATGTAGAGTCGGTATCCGTCATCTCCCTTCAGTCCAATGTTGAATTTACCCGTTTCCGGTGCAATAAGTTTCCCGGTCCATCTAGCAGAGTACTGGTCGTAATTGATGGTTTGATATTCCGGTGAAAACAGGGTCCAACGAAAATCAATTTGGGAATCAATACGCGTCAATTCAGGTTCACCTTCAAGGTTGATATTGTTGAAATATTCACCTTTTAATCCAGGTTTTTTTGTCTCCTCATCCAAATGGAAAAGTTGGTTCGCCGGAATCGCCACATACGATTCGGTGGTTCGCCCACAACCTGTTGCATAACTCACTTGGGCTGTTTGACCCACTTTGTTTTTGATACCCTCTAAGATGCTCACTTTTGCATTTCCCGGCCCTGCATACCCTCCTAATCGGGATTCCACGGCATCTACTCCTATCACGGCAATGGACTTTGTTTTTTTATCTAGCGGTAGGGCATTGTCTTCATTTTTTAATAGCACCATGGCCTTCCTTGAAGCTTCGCGAGCCAATTGCGCGTGTGCAGCCGTTCCATTGGATGTCTTTGCTTTTTCAACATCCACATAGGGGTTTTCAAACAATCCCAATCTAAATTTTGCCCTAAGCACCCGTCGTACGGCCTCATTCAGTTTTTCTTCATCTATCCTACCCTGCTCAAATGCTGGATAGTAATTCGCTTTGTACGCATCATAATCCACTTCGAAAATCACATCCAATCCACCCTCGATGGATTGCTGTGCCGCTTCGGCATAGGAATTTGTTGTAAAGTGAATGAGGTGAATGATTCCCACAGCATTCGCATCTGAAATTGCAAAACCATCAAATCCCCATTCGTTTTTCAATTTTTGGTTGAGTAACCAATCATTTGCAGTGCAGGGGCGACCGTTCAAGGAATTATAAGAGGTCATTACAGACCCAGCGTGCGCTTCTTGAAAAGCAGCCTTGTAGGCGGGAAAATATATTTCTTCTAGAAGTCGTTCGTTGATGTGAATGGGGTAACTGTCCCTACCGCCATCGCCAACGTTAACAGCAAAGTGCTTGGGAGTGGTAATGATGCCCAGTTTTTCGAACTCAGCAATAAAAGAAATCCCCATTTGGGTTGTCAGAAAAGGGTCTTCTCCATACGTTTCTTCGGTTCTTCCCCAACGTACGTCCCTCGCAATATTGAGCACCGGGGATAATATTTGGCGAATCCCACGCGTCTTTGTTTCGGTGGCGATGGTGTGGGCTACTTGTTTTACCAATGTAGTATCCCAGCTGGCCGCCAGCCCAATAGCCTGTGGGAAGGCCGTAGCGCCTTTCCGCACCAATCCATGTAGCGCTTCGTCAAAAGGAATAATGGGAATACCCAAACGCGTTTCTTCAACGAAATACTTTTGGAGGGTATTGGCCAATTTTGCAGTTTGTTCTGCTTCACCGCCCTCTGCATACTCCAATATTTGCTGGGTATGCGATACGGCAGTATTCAATTGGAGCCCAAAAATGTCCGATTTATACTTGTCCATTCCCTCTGACAAATCACAAGGGACCATAAACAACTGCCCAAATTTTTCTTCAAGGGTCATCCGTGAAAGCAGGTCCTCCACACGTTCTTCTATAGGGGCTTCAGCATCTTTATACAGAAACGCACCTTCCGTATTGCAAGAAATGACTACAAAGACAGCTATTATACAAGTCATGGTTAGGCTTACGCGAAATAGGCTCCTCCAGCCACTAAATCGTTCCATTTATTTTTTCAACTTATAATGAATGGGCAATCACCAAACTGATTATATCTATGCAAAGGCAAAGTTTCACTAATACTTCGGGAGCGCTTTCTTGACCTTATTCCAGAAAACTTCATTGAACAATAAGGTGCTACCGATTATTGCTCCTTTTTCTGAATGTTTGGCAATACGCACGGACAATTTCAATCCATGTGCTTTCATGGTGTTTTCCAGAGTGTTCTCGAAATGTGCGTAGGCTTTGGCAATGTTTCCTCCAATAATTAAGGTATCTGCGTCAAAACGCTTTAACCAGGGAGACAAGAAATTTCCAAGGTTTTCCCCAAACGCATCGAATACTTGTTTCGCATGGGAATCTGTTTCATAGTGGTTCGCTAGCTCTCGAACTCCATTCACTTCTATTCCGGTCAAATTTTGATAAGCGGTTATGAATCCCCTAGTGGAAAAGTAGTCATCTGCTATTCCTTCCCTGTAAGGCAAGTTCCAAAGGGAACCTTCAGGCGGTACGGAAGCATCATGCACTACGGGAATACCTTTTCTGGTAAAACCTGCGCCCAAACCAGTTCCCAAGGTGATACAGAGTTGTTTTTCCTTCATTCCATTATGCGACAACCAAGCTTCTCCCACAGCAAAGGAGGTCGCGTCATTCAAAAAACGCATGGGCAATTTTTCTTCCAATATGCTTTGGAGTGCAGATTCGATATGTATGCCATGTAACTCGCCATATTTGAATCCTTCTGGATATAAAGCTATTCCCTTCTTATAGTTGATAGGACCAGGCATGGCAAATGCCACGCCACGAACGGATTTTCGGTCTGCAGCTTTGATGGATTTGTTCAAGGTATCGCCCCAACTCTGTAAAATCGTCTCTTGCGGTTCCATGTTCGCTACAAGATTGGATGCGTAGGTTTCTTCCAAAATACAGTTGGTGTTCATATCCACCAAAGCAGATGAAATATGGGTTCCTCCAATATCAACCCCCAATACGTAGCGTTGGTCTGTCTTCATGAATTACTTTTAATAGGAACTACCCGGTGTCCTTTCACACCGTAAAAAATCAAATATGCATAACAAAAAACCGGGATGATAAAGGATTGCTGGATACCAATTTGGTCTGCTAAGCCACCTTGCACAATGGGTACAATTGCGCCTCCCACTATCATCATAACCAAGAGGGAAGAAGCTTGACTGGTATATTTCCCCAAATCTTTTATGGCCAACGTAAAGATGTTCGACCAAAGAATGGAGTTAAACGCTCCGATGGCTATCGCACTCCAAAAGGCTACCATGCCGTCAGCAAAAATCATAACCCCTAACAACACGATTACAATAGTTGCAAACAAGGTCAATACTCTGGATGGGTTGGAACCCCCAACCAGAAAAGCGATATAATTCAATACCAAGAAAAAAACAAAGAACTGTACTTGCGCAAATGGAATCAATTCTAGCGAAAAGGTTCCTTCATTGTTTTGAACGCCGGTGATAAAGTATATGACCAAAAATGAAATCACTGAAAGCCCTGCCATTATCATATACTTTTTTACTTTATCCGTCATACTGCCCATAGCAACGGAACCCAAAAACCGTCCAATCATCGCACCACCCCAGTAATAGGATAGAAAAACGCCTCCTTGGGCTTCTTCCATCCCAGCAATACTCTCCAGTTTGAAAAAATTGATAAGAAAACTTCCAATAGTGACTTCCCCGCCGACGTAGACAAAAATGGCCACCATGCCCAAAACAACATGTTGGTATTTGAGCACGTAGAGTCCTTTTTCCAGCTGCTCCGTGTTTTTGAAGGATGGGAGTTTGATGAATTTGATAACCAACGCCAGCAGAAAAAACAATCCCCCGTAGATCAAGTAAGGAATCTTCAGGGAATCAACTGTAATCTCTCCATTTGAAAATACTTTGTACAACAGAATTGCGCCAACCAATGGTGCCAACGTTGCTCCAAATGAGTTGAATCCCTGGGCCAAATTCAATCGGCTAGAAGCCGTTTCAGGTTTCCCTAAGATAGCTGCATACGGATTTGCGGCAATTTGCAAGATGGTTACCCCTGAGGCAAGCACAAAAAGTGCCGTGAGGAATATACCATAACGTTGTATCAAGGTTGCAGGGTAAAAGAGACAACAGCCCAGACCGCATAGCAGCAACCCAATGATGATACCGTTCTTGTATCCAATTTTGGAAATAGGGTCTCCTTTGCTTACCGAAACGATGAAATAAAGCAGCGAAACGATAAAAAAAGCACCGAAGAAAGCAAATTGGATTAAGGCCGCCTGAAAATAACTAAGTTCAAAAACTGCTTTTAAATGTGGAATCAGCACATCGTTCATCACCGTGATGAACCCCCACATGAAAAACAAAAACGTAATGGTCAACAAAGGTTTCCGATAGTTGGGAAAAACCTCTTGGGAAGTATTGTTTTCGTTATGGGTCAGGTTGGGCATATTTTGGTTCGTTAATTGATTTTAAAAGATTGTAGCCTATCATTATTGTTGGCCACTAGAATAATTTCTTCGGTTTTGTATTTGATTTTCCGCAAGTGCTTCACATCCTTATTCGCGAAGAAACCGCTCTCCTGAAAAGGTTTGGTTTGAAAACCGCCTTTTCCGTCGCCCAACATCAAAACTCCTGTACCTGCATCATTCCGGGGTGTTTCTATCTCTGACGTGAATAGATTTCCGGCAATCAAGGCATCCAAATGGCCATCTTGGTTATAGTCTTCCACTAGAATTGCGTTAATACTGGAATACTGGGCCGAACGCGGTAATTCCACAATTCGAAATGCTCCTTCTCCTAAGTTTTCAATATAGGATGAGGCAAAAGTGTCCGCTTGGTAGTGTAGGGACTCTTTTAAATTTTCACTGCCGTATACCGATTCCAATTCCAAGGACGCAAACTCATCGTATTTTTTGATTTTGTCTTTCAAAGCAGGTACTTGGGCTGATGAGCACGAAAATCCTCTTAAGGGGTAATGCTTATCGTCATTGTAGTATCCCAAAACAATATCCTTGGAATCGTTTTGGTCAAAGTCATTGAAATACACATCAAAGGGTTGTTCGGGAGATGTTTTGTATTTGTAGTTCAGACCGATGTTTCCACCGATAAAATCTTCATCACCATCACCATCAAAATCCCCTTTCGCTATCGAAAACCACCAACCTCTTGTTTTTTCCAAACTTGGAATCTCCTGTTTTGAAAAACTCCCATTCTCATTTTTAAAGATGGTTATAGGCATCCATTCTCCAGTAACAACTAGGTCTTTGTCTCCGTCTTTGTCGTAATCCGACCAAAGGGCATCGGTGACCATACCGGTTTTCAGTAGTTCTGGGGCAATGTTTTCAGTAATGTTGACTAATTGACCATTATTGTTTTGGAGGATACAACTTGCGGTCGGCATCGGATATTGATGTGGAAGATGTCTTCCGCCTACGAAAAGGTCCAAATCCCCATCCTTGTCGTAATCCTCTGCGACTACTTTGGAACCACTTGTGCCATAGGCATTGAGTATGGCTGCTTTTGAAAAGGTATTCCCACCCTTATTCATATAAAGCCTATCCAAATAATAAGGAGCGTTCGCCGGATGTTCGTTTCCACCACTGACCACAAAGAGATCTTGCCAACCATCACCATCAACGTCTAAAAACAGGGCATCTACATCTTCATAAGGTGCTTCGCCTTTCCAGAGGGTTTCAGCAATACTTTGGAATTCCCCGGATGCTGTCTGAACAAACAACCCTCCGCTACGTCCTGAAGCGCCGCCCAAATACACGTCTTCCAATCCGTCATTGTTGATGTCAGCTACCGCTAATGCGGGACCAAACTGGGACAATTTATGCGGAAGAAGCACTTGCTTTTCATAATCGTCGTATTCGTTTTCGATATGCCTTTCCTGAAATGGAAAAGCTTGGGTTACTTCATTGAAAAAATGCTTTTTGGAAGGGTTTTTCGATTGGAATAAAGTCCCTTCTCCCATTTGAAGCGTCATCGTGGTATTTGCAGCCACCTTTTTCTTCACTGTTTGGGTATTATTTGGCCAGCGCACAACGATACTATCTACCTTTTTATGAGCACCCAGTCCAAAATGCACCGTAGGTTCACTTGTAGAATAAATTCCCCGCACATTAGTGGTTTCTACCATTTGGACTTCGCCTCCATGGTGCACGAAAACTTTGGTTCCGAACACCGACTGTCCATAGGTATCGGAGAGGGATAAGCGCAAGTAGTTGGCATTCGATTGTTGTTCAGCATTATTTCGGTACACAAATGCCTCTTGATTGATATTATTTACGATGATATCCAAATCACCATCATTGTCAAAATCAGCGTAAGCCGCTCCGTTGGAAAAGGATTCTTGGTCTAAACCCCATGTGTCAGAAGTCTTTTCAAACTGCAGGTTTCCTTTGTTCTGAAAGGCATAGTTTTTTAACGGTTGGGAGGGCAATATGGCTAAGGCTTCGTCCAAATCCAAAATATCCCAGATACTGATTTCTCCCGCATTGGGGTTTTCACGAATCCATTCGTTGGCCGTATCCAGAACATATTGACCCACGGCTTTGTCGGCGTCCGTATTCCGAATATCGCGCAAGAGACCGTTGGTGATATAGACGTCCTTTAATCCGTCGTTGTCGAAATCAGCGATGAGGTTAGCCCAACTCCAATCGGTTGCAGCCATACCAGTTAGCTGAGCCACATCACTGAAGGTGGTATTGCCATTGTTCAATTGCAAGGAATTGTACATGTATTGGTAGTATCCTCCTTCGTCATATACCCTCCAAAATGCTTCGCGGTCCATGCCGCTCATGTTTGACTTTTGCCTGAAGTTGTCTTCTGCCACCATATCGAGCACAAAAACATCCAAAAGTGCGTCGTTGTTGATATCCGCCACATCTACTCCCATGCTATAAAAAGAGGTGTGGTTTACAGATTCCTCTAAACGATTGGTAAACGTGCCATCTTGGTTGTTGATAAGAAGTAAATCAGGGGCATTAAAATCATTCGCGACGTAGAGGTCCGTCCAACCATCATTGTTGACATCGCTAGCTGATACCCCATTGGGAAATCCAGTTAAGGAAACTCCTGCTGATGCGCTAACCTCCTCAAAACGATCACCACTATTTTGGTATAAGAGCATTGCGTATTCTGGGTCTTTTAAATTGGCACCCCTGAATTCGGAAAAATTTCCAGGATTTGGAGGTTGGGTCAGCAAGAACAAATCTAAATCCCCATCCTTATCGTAATCCAAAAAAGTAGCGTGGCGTGTACGTTGGTTACTGTTAATGCCATAAGCTTTTGCTTTTTCGGAAAAAGTACCGTCGCCTTGATTGATGTATAAAAGGTTTTCCCGCAGCTCCGGTTTATGGTCGTATAATTCTCGGCTTACATAAATGTCGAGGTTTCCGTCCCCATTGACATCCGCCAAAGTCACTCCTGTTGACCATCCACCATCATCTTGTATACCCGCTTGCTTTGTTGCTTCTTCAAAGTGCAGATTTCCCATATTTAGGTAAAGTCTATCCGCAACTTGGTTCCCGGCAAAATAGATGTCTAGTAAACCATCATTGTTGAAATCACCTACCCCAACACCAGCACCACCGTAAAAGTTATTGTAGAGCAAAATATTGGCCTGCTTGGTATCGGTAATGACATTGGAAAAGTCAATTCCCGTTTCGGAAGATGGGAGCAAAGTAAACTGTTTTAGGTTGGTTGCCGTCTCTTTCTTTTTATCACATCCCAACATAAAAAGTAGGAGGACAAAAGTCAAAGTAGGAAGCAATTGAACTTTACGAAAAATAGGTCTACGCGTATACATCGTTTTTTAGGTTCAATGTAAAAAAATAAAGGAGAGAAAAGACTCTCCTTTACTTTAACTAAAACTAACTCTACTTAAAAAAATTAAATAATGATTATATAAACTTGCTATGGATTACTCTACATCCCACCACATTCTGGTAAAGAACTGGTCGGGGCCTTGTCTTGAAATGACTGCTTGATAGTTGGCAGCATTGGTTGTTTGCTCGCGCTCAAAGTAGCGAAGTCTTCTTGGAATTTCACCATTACTTTCGTTTCCAGGATAGTTGTTTGGTACTAAAACGGGAAGCCCTGTTCTTCTCCAATTGGCAAAAGACTCATATTCGTTTAACATAGTAACAACC
>ERZ1740062.544-NODE-544-length-19789-cov-4.341897_pt1 | contig 19789 bp, 15 predicted proteins | sample MGYA00581741_ERZ1740062 | MGnify/ENA primary metagenome ERZ1740062 (study PRJEB43018, sample SAMN04849747) | marine metagenome | isolation source: floating plastic debris | place: Pacific Ocean | collected 2008-09-01 | study: EMG produced TPA metagenomics assembly...
GTGAAAAACTTGGGAAATATTTGCAATGGCGATTTGAAATTTTGGATTATCAAAAGCTAATGCAATTTTATCCTCTAACATCCATTAGTTATATTTGTGATTCAAATTGATATTATTTGTCAGCGCCCAACTTCTGTTCCCTATTTTTTTCTGTAGTCGTACTACCAATGGGTGAATCCCGAACTTTTGTGATACTGAGCTAAAAGTGTCCGCTAGGACTCAGTATCTCCGAGATTCTTGATTCCGTAGTCTAAGACAAGACTACTTAAATCGTTTTTAGTTTATAGGGAAAAATTCCAAACGATATTTATATAAAGCAACTGGTTTGTTAGCTGCTTTAAAAAAATCTGGATCTTGAGATGAAAGATATACGGCTGTAACTTGATTCCCCTCAATTGCTGGATTTGATGTAGATAATGTAGATAATTTTTTATATGCCGTAGTTGATTCTACTGAATTGAGATAAGGACGGGAACTGCCTTTAAATAGCTGCTGAAATACTTCCGTTGCAATAAATCTACCGTCTGCTGTGGTTTCTGTAGCGCGGCTTTTGACTATGGAAACTAATTGGCGTTCCCCTCGCAAAAATGTAATCTGACGATTGGGAGAATCGGGGTCTACTTTCACTGCTTTAACTATATCATTACCTAAAATAGCTCGTGCTAAGTTCAACCCGTTATAGGCTCTATCGGCAATTACAGTTTTTGATTTATTGCTGCGGCGAGAAATATCTGAATCTAATTGATAAGTGAGTGGTGAGTTACGATTAGAGATTTGGGAAAAATAACTTTTATTATTGGTGGCGAAAAAATTGTTTTTCATCGAGGCTGCCTTTTCTGATTCGGCAACGGGTATTTTCCCTTCAACAAATCGTACTTGAAAAGTGACTGGTTGATTCAGAAACTGACGATTACTTTCAAATCCCGGTGTGACAATATCTGGTGCTAAAGGTGCAACTAAATCGATTAAAGTACTTTTTACCTCCCATTCTCCTTTCACCCATTCGGGATAAATTAAGTCTCCTGCCGCGGATTTCACAGAAGTTAATTTCTGCCACTGCGGAAAATTTTGTAGTCGTTGATTTAATTCTCCAGCATTAACGTTACCATTACTGCCACAGAAAACTAATAAAAAAATCAAGCAAAAAGTCCAAATAAGCTTCATAGCAAGCAATTCCAATGTATATTACGAAGTATTAATTATTATTTGATTAATGACTCATTTAATTAATAGTAATGTTGCATTTTAGTCATCAAAGTTAACTTTAGCGTCAATAATCTCAACATAAACATAGTTTTATATAAATGTAATGAAGTAAACAATAGCAATCAAAAAAATAGGATGAATTTTTAGCAGATAATGGCCAATAGCACTAGGCTTTCTGATTATTTTACAAGAGAATGATAAGTATTGATTTTAGTAATTCTAAATAAAAAACTTGAATTTAGTTAATTGAAATACATTGTATATTGACACTAAAAAATACTATTTTAATCATACTGATTAAGTAGTAACACGTAGGCGTTCGCAATATGTAAAATTGCATAGCATTTTATTGACGATTATTCAAACTCCAAACCTAGTACTATGCTTTTAAAGCCTCATTTCAGGGCGATCGCCGTAAATTAGATAGTGATAAAAATTACATTTGAAATGGATGTAATTTAGGCTGGCGTAAAAAATACCAATTATTCAAAATATTTCAAGCTATGAGTCTTAGTAGTTCTTTTACAGATTTTTCCTTAGCTGAGTTATTCCAGTTAATCGATCAAGGACGTAAATCGGGTTGTTTAAGTGTATGTACTTTACCAGATATAAAAACCCCTCAATCTAGAGCAAAATACTTTTATATTTGGTTTAGAAGCGGACGTATTGTTGCTGCCACACATCGCTTAAATGGTAAAGGTTTAGTTTCTAAAATTGCCCAACGAAATTGGGCGGAGCCAGAAAAGATAGAAACTATTTATAAAACTGCATCTGCAAATACACCTCTTGGCTTGCAGTTCAAAACTCAAGAAGTATTAACTGCAGAACAATTAAATTTATTATTTGCCAGTCAATTACAGCAAGTTCGGCAATTATTTGAAATCCAAAAAGGTGTATTTAAACTGGATTGTAAAGCGACTTTACCAATGTCTGAAATGACAGGATTAAGTTTGAGGGCTACAGAAGTAACTTTGATGGCTTTAAGAGCGTTGAAAAATTGGAAAGTTCTTGAAGGTGCACTTCCAGATGTAGAATCTGGGATAAGAAATATTACTCAAAATAAACCACAAATTCGCTTGAATGCTTTTGAATGGCAAATGTGGGAATTTGCTTCCGGCGATATTTCCATAAACAATATTGCGGCTCAACTCAATCAACCAACCATCAAGATTCAGCAAGCAGCTTTTCGATTAATGCTTGTAGGTTTGCTCGAAGAAGTACCCCAAATAACATCAAATCCTAACTCATACCATTATGATATGGATTCGACTTGGGTAAGTAAATATGGCTCGCGAGCAGCGAAAAAACATCAACAATCACAAGCACCCCAAGTTAGTAGTTCGTTTTTGCAAAATCTTGTTGGGTATTTAAGGAGTAGAGCTTAATGACATCAGAAATTCTCCGCATTGTAGTTACAGGAGGTGTAGGGGCGGGAAAAACTACATTTATTCGCACAATTAGTGAAATTGATGTTGTTGACACCGATAAAAGAGCAACCGATGAGTTAGCGGAATTAAAGCAAACAACCACAGTCGCTTTAGACTTTGGCAAACTAACAATTGCATCTAACCAATCATTACACTTGTACGGTACTCCCGGACAAAGTCGATTTGATTTTATGTGGGATATTTTGATTCAAAAAGCCCATGCTTATATTCTCTTAGTAGATGCACATCGTCCGAATCAGTTCCGCCAAGCACGCAAACTTCTTAACTATATGAACTACCATGCCACTATTCCGGCATTGATAGGAATAACTCATACAGATTGTGCTGCGGCGTGGGAAATAGAAGATATAGCCTTAGCTTTAGGATTTCAAGAGAAAGCCGATTCACCTCCTTTTATGGCTATCAATCCCAATGAACGAGAATCTGTATTTCAAGCATTAATTACCATCGTTCAACAATTAGAGTCAATACAGGAGCGAGAAGGAGCTTAGTGCTGTTAGTGAGTAGTCGGGCATTGCTCTTTACCCAGCCTTCGTTAGGGCAGGTTACTAGTACAAGTCGGCGTAAATAAGGCAACCATTAAAAATGGCTGAAAAGCCTAGAAAATCAAACTTTTTACTTCTTACGAACGCAAGCGGTACTAGTACTATTCGTGAATGGTGATGGAGGGAGGGCGAGACAAGGAGAGGGGGAAGAAAGTGTAGAAATCATTTTTTTAACTCTTAACTCTGGGAACTATCCCAATTTTCTATGCCCAATTTTCAATGCCCAAATATATTACTTGTAAAACATAAGGTATAAATAATATTTTATTAATCTTAAATTAACCTTATTCGTTTTAAAATTTACCAAGTCTTGAGGTTTAGCGTCTATTTAGTTAGAAGAAAATTTAATCAAAAACCCAAGATAGCGCTCAGGAGTTAGAAATAAATGCCTCTGGGTAAAATTATTCAGCTTCTAAAAGGAGCATTTCAACAGCTTCCTGCGGAGTCAGTAAACTCTTCTGAGTTGCCCAAAACGGATAATAATCCGCCAGTTGCAACTACTGAAAATACGGACTTTTTGGATGACAATGTGAGTGAAATCACATTAACGCAGTCAACTGCGGAAACCAATCAAATATCTTTACCACAAATTCAGGAGGGAAAAAACATGATTAACGTTTCGATGCTGCAAGACGAATTACAAAATTTTGTCAGTGGTGGTTCTGATGTCCAAGGTGCTGCTTTGGTAAGTCCTGATGGTTTGGCTTTGGCTTCTGTTTTACCAGGAGGAATGGACGAAGAACGTACTGCTGCCATGTCTGCATCCATGCTTTCTTTAGGCGAACGTATTGGTAGGGAATTAGCTCGCGGAAGCATCGATCGCATTGTTGTGGAAGGTGAAAAAGGTTATGGGGTGTTAGTTGGCTGTGGTGCCGATGCTGTTTTACTGGTTTTAGCTGGTGCTGGCGTTAAGCAAGGTTTACTGTTCCTTGAAATAAAAAGAGTTGTTTCTAAACTCTCGCCATTATTAGCCTGAGTGAAAATTCCCAATAGTCCTTATGCCGACGTTTGGATTAGCGATTTTATGTAATTACAGTCCAAATTGTCGGCGTAAATTTAATTATCGAAGAAAAAAAGTATAAAATTACACGCTACAATAATTACTTTGTGTTATTTATCACTATTTTTTCATCGATTGACTTGACTTATTGTCGTTATCAAGCCATAACAAGACTTGAAAACAACTGATTGATATTTCGCGGTATTTTTTGATTAATAATAGGAGTTTCTAAGAATGGCTATTGAACCACAAGCCTTTATGGCTACTATGGAAAGGCGCGTTAATTTAACCTCAGAAGATAAATCAATGCTTAAATCTGAAGCAATCTGGGGAAAAGAAATTGCTCCAGAGATGGCAGAACATTTCTATGATTATTTGGGTAAAGATGAAGAAATGAGCTCAATTATTAACGCTACGGAAGGGCGTGCCCATCGTTTAAAAGAAACATTTATTGAATGGTTCTACGAGATGTTTACAGGTATGGATGATTGGGGTAAGGATTATGCCCAACGTCGCTGGAAAATAGGTTTGGTTCACGTCCGTATCGGCATCGGACCCCAGCATGTGGTACCTGCGATGGCAACCGTAATCCGAGAAGCGGGTAAAAGGGCAAAAACCGATGGCAAAAGCGAAGAAATTAAAGACGCTATGAGCCGTATTTGCATGATTGACTTAGCTTTTATTGAGCAGGCTTATATAGAAGTAACTTCAGAAGCTGTTTTAAGAGAAACTGGTTGGACTGAAGGTTTATTCAGACGTTTAATTGCTACTGGCGCTAATTCTATGTGAGGCACTGTAGAACATAAAATCTACTACTGTGGGTGTCGCCTTCAGTTCTGCGACACCAGCACATACCTCTCGTTAAATGGTAATTATTCGGTTTTACGAAGGAATACGTTTAGATTTGGGCGTAATTACCATCTCATCGATATATATAAGAAGACAGCTATGGCTCAGGTAGAGGCTTTATCGCCGAGCCAGTTTTTGGTCATAATACTATAAAATGAATCCCTTTAAGCATAATTTTCCCGTATTATCTTTAATTTTTTTTGCGTTAGTTTGTTTTTCCTGACTTTTCTGTGTCTCTGAAACGTCCGATATTAAAGTTTTTGCAAATTTGTGACCAAAAATTTGTATATGGACATACTTTTCTTTTTTAGTTGGTTAATTATACTGACTCCAGAAAAAACGTTTGATGGGTATTTCTACTAAAGCGATATTATCGCTTTGAAAATAGAAACAAGATTTTTTGACCGCATGATTTGAAAATCTTATAGGGATTTTACTCATTATTGCTGTAGAAGAGAATGTACCATTTATGATTGTTTTTTCGATCGTTCCCATAGTTTAGTTAGGTCTGCTAATACTTGTTCGCAGGAAAATCATAGTGCATGACAAATTCTTTTTTCTCTTTAAGAACACCTTTGATTCATGGTGCTAAAGTTCCCATAGAGAATACACAGAATCAAACGATAAATGAGACTAAAATAGATAAGCCAACGGCTTTAAGTGTCTATTTATTGGAGAGAAGAATAGACTGTATGTCTATTTCGAGTATCGTAGAAGCAGTTAATCAAGCTTGTAAAGATAACAAGAAAATAACTGTTGCTAATTATAATATCCACAGTTTCAATTTATCTATGCAACTACCTTGGTATTACGAGTTTTTGCAAAATGCAGAGATTGCAAATTGTGATAGTGTCGGAATATTAAAAGCAATCGGTTATATGGGATTGGATTTACCCTTAGATTTCCGGACTTCCTATACACTTTTAATGCCTGAGGTATTGGAGATTTGCAATCAGAAAGAGTTTTCAGTGTTTCTATTGGGTGGAAAGCCCCAATATTTACCAGTTGCTCTGAATAATTTGCGACTTAAGTATCCGAAAGCTCGTTTTGGAGGATATCATGGATATTTTGATAAAAAAGATCCGCAAGCAAACCAAAATGCGATCGCACAAATTAATCAATTTAAGCCAAATATTTTAATTGTAGGCATGGGAATGCCGATTCAAGAACATTGGGTACAACAGCATCGCGATAGTTTGCAGGTTAATGCAATTATGCTTGGTGGAGCCATTATTGATAGGATGGCTGGAATTGTTCCGGATTGCCCGGATGTTATCTCGAATGCTGGATTTGAGTGGTTTTATCGCTTTTGCCGCGAGCCAAAACGTCTGGCAGCCCGTTATTTGTTAGGAAATCCAGCTTTTGCACTGCATATTGCTTTAGCAATGTTTAATAAAACCTCTTTGCGAGTTGAACTGACACCAAAGTTGAATTGACAATCAAGGTGAGAAAATTGTGATTTAAGCAAATTTTAAAGTTGTATATTTTGAGCGATTTCGATTGAATAATAGGATTGCTTTTTTCGATAAGTCTTTATTCAATAATCAAACCGGAGTTTTATAGGTGCAAAATAAAGCGAACTAATTTACTTTGAGAAATTGAGATAATTGTTTTTCAACTTAAATCTTGCATCATTTTCAACATCGCCTTGGAATAAATTCTCAGGCTAAAATACAAAGTCTGATTTATCAGACTGGGTATAGCTTGTATTGCGTTTTAACGTACTTTGTATATCAGCCTTGAAACTGATTAAAGGCACAAATATGGTTTTAACGACAATGGTGCAAGATGTCAGTCAAGGTAAATTAATCATTATGGCGATTTTTAATTGCCATAATGACTAACTTCGCGTACTTATATATTCATCAACAGGCATCATGAAAATTTGTTATTTAATACAAACTCATCAAAATATCGAGCAAATTTATCGTTTAGTTGATAGGATTAAACAATCATATTGGGAAAATATAATTATTATTAGTCATGATTTTACTAATTGTAGTTTAGATGAAATAGACTTACGCAAAAGAGGGATTCAATTATTAAAGAATCATGGAGGAAGGCGGGGAGACTTTTTTGTTATTCAATCTTACCTAAATGGGATTAAATGGTTAATTGATAATCAAATTGAATATGATTGGTTGGTTTACCTCTCCGGTCAAGATTATCCAACTAAGCCAATATCAGAAATTGAAACTTTTTTATCACAAACTCATTATGATGGCTTCATGGAGTACTTTAAAGTTTTTTCTCCAGAAAGTCAGTGGAGTATGCGAGAAGGGAAAAATCGTTATCTATTTAAATACAAAAATATTCATATACTTAAAAAATTTCCAAATTGGCTGAAAAAGTTAATTATACCAATTAAAATAGTCAATTATTTACAACCTTTATTCAGAGTTAATTTGGCTTATGAAATGTTAGGTATAAGAAGAAAATCATTGTTTAATGGAGATTTTATTTGCTATGGCGGTTCTTCTTTTACGACATTAACTGGAAAATGCATAGAGTATTTAGATGATTTTTGCCAAAATCATCCAGAAATTATCGAATACTATAAGGAAGTATGTAACTCAGATGAATCTTTCATCCAAACAATTTTACTCAACAGTAAAAGATTTAATTTATGCAATGATAATAAGCGCTACTTTGATTTTTCTCAAACAAAAAATGGGCGACCCAAAATTTTAACCATAAATGATTACGATGCAATTGTACAAAGTAATGCTCATTTTGCCAGAAAGTTTGATATTCGTGAAGACGGTAAAATTTTGGATATTTTAGACCGAGAAATTAATCAAGTTGTACGTAATCATTCATAAAGCTGAATTTGCATCATCAGGGAAAATAAATTAGAGGAATAATTATGCTTGGGATACCAAAAGTTAGTGTTGTAATTCCAGCTTACAACGTTAGTAACTATCTTAAAGATGCTTTAGCTTCCTTGGAAAAACAAACTTTTCCAAATTTTGAAGCTTTGATAGTTGATGATGGTTCAACAGATAATACTGCGGCTGTTGCACGAGAGTTTTGTCAGCGAGATTCTCGGTTTAAACTATTGCAAAAATCTAATGGTGGCTTATCCTCTGCACGTAACTACGGCATTCGTCAAGCACGGGGTGAATATATTGCTTTACTCGATGGTGATGATGTTTATCACAAAGATAAATTAGCAACTCATGTAGCTAGATTGTATAGCTGCCCCGATGTTGGGGTAGTTTATAGCGCTTCACGAACAATTCGCGATGATGGAGAACCAACATTTATCACTTTGAGTGGTAAACCCGTACATGCCAATCCCTTGCTGGCTTTACTGTGCAAAAACTTTGTGGGGCATGGTTCTAATGCCGTGTTTCGCCGTTGTTTGATAGATGAAGTGGGTGAATTTAATGAAAACTTACGCAGTTGGGAAGATATTGACTTGTGGTTGCGAATCGCTGCAACGCAGAAATGGCATTTTTACTTAGAAAAGCGGATTTTGTGTTATTACCGCGTTCGTCCTTCCGGGCTGTCTTTTAATGTATCGCAAATGCAAGCTTGTGGCGAACAGGTACTTAAAGATGCTTATGCCCGCACGCCAGAATTAATTAAGCCGATGTTACCAACTGCTTACGCCTATATGTATCGCTATTTAACGCGGTTGTCGGTTCAAGGCGGTGATATGGAAACAGCACGTAAATTTATTCGACAAGCTTTAGCTAGCGACAAATCAATTTTTTGGAGGGATATACGCTCTTTAGTTACTCTCCTATCGGTGAGTTTGTCTCCGGTGGCGAAACTAATCGTCGGACGTTCCCTTGGGGAAAGCAAATTCAGCCGCAGCGAAGTAGCACAAGTGCAAGGTAAGAATTAATAGTGAAAACAGCTAAACTTTTCAAAAATGGCTTGTGGATTACCTACGCCACATTTGCAACTCGTATTTTTGCTTTTCTCAGTAGTTTGGTTTTAGCAAGGTTGCTTCAACCATCTGATTTCGGAATCATCGGCATTGCCTATGTTTTCTGGTCTTTTTTTACGCTGTTTACTCAATAAGTCGCCAGCAGTTTCATCATTTATAAAGGACTGGAAAATCCCAAATACGTTAATACTGCTTACACAATAAGTCTGATATTTAGCGGATTAATTGGAGTAGTAGTTATAGGAATATCACCCCTTGTGGGGAATTTCTTTAACGAGCCAGTTCTGACTTGGATATTAATCGCTTTTGTATTTCATCTAAATATGGCTTGTCTTACGTTCGTTCACACTGGCGTGATGACGAGACAGATGAAGTATCGAGCTATGGCAAATATCAACTTAGTTAGCTCCATTATGCGATTGCTGAGTACCATTGGATGTGCCTTCTTAGGGCTGAATTACTGGTCATTTGTAATTGGTGATGCGGTTTCTTGGATATTTAACTATACCCTCAGTCGGCATTTCTCGGGATATAGGTTTCGTCTGCAAATAGATTCAGAAGTTAAATCTGAAGTTATTTCTTTCTACTTAGGCTCCGTTGGCTCTAGTTTTGGAAATTATGTCAATCATAATCTTGATAGTTTTACAGTTGGGAAAATACTAGGTAATGCAAGTCTTGGTTTTTACAATTTAGCCTATCAATTAACAACAGCCCTATCAAAAATATTTGGGGCTGTCATTAATCAATTGGGAATGCCAATTTTTGCTCAATTATCAGATGATGAACAGCAGAAAAATGCACTTCTTAAAGTGGTAGAGCAAACGGCACTTTTAACTGTACCGATATATGCTCTAATTTTTTTGATGATGGATGCACAAGTTGTCACCTTAGTTTTTGGAGCTAAGTGGATACCTATTTGTAAAGTGATTCCTGGTTTACTATTTTTTTCATACTTTAGCGTCGTTAATGCCCCTCTTTTTTCGATGATGATTGCCAAAGGTCGTCCTGATATTAACGCTAGAGTTAATCTTCAGATAGCTCCTATCGCCGTTATTGGTTTTATCTTTGGTGCTTATCAAGGTGGAATAGTTGGAGTTAGTTTGGTCTCAGCAACAATTTTAGGATTTGTATGGAATATTTACTGGTGGTGGACAGCTTGTCGGCAACTAAATTGGCAATTAAAACAATTTTGTGTTGCTAACTTTTTTCCACTTTTACTAATGATTCCAGGAATTATTATTTCACTGAAACTACCTTTGTTGGTGAGACCATTTACATTCCTCATAACTTATTTAATCGGGGTAAGAATTTTTGTGCCAAAATATTTTTTCTTATATCAAGACAAACTAGGAAAGTTAGTAAGTCGCGTCAATTCTATAAAAAGTAGAGGCTGATGAATTTAAATTCAATATTTGAAAAGATTACCAATATAAAAAAATGCTTGTGAAACAAACTATAAATCAACTGCAACAAGGTTAACAATTAATGTTTAATTTTGGTTTTATTATAGAACAGGCATTAGGACATATTACCCACTACCACAACTTCAAATATTGGGTAGGTAAAGATAGCAATATCCAACCGATTTGGATGCCTGTGGGAGGAGATACAAATGATATTTGGGACAAACTGCCATTTATTCGTAATAATTGGTCGTTGCAAGTTAGTTTGCGTACTCGTAAGGAGATAAAAGCCGCGATCGAACTGCAAACTCCAGATGCATTATTTATGCACACCCAGACACTAGGGTTGTTTGCCATTCCTCTGATGCATCGCATACCAACAATAATTTCCACTGATGCGACACCCATCAACCTCGATCGCATTGCTGATGGGTATAACCATAAAGTAGGCGGTAATTATTTAGCCGAACTTGCTAAATTTCACTGGAATAAAAGTACATTTAATGCTGCTAAAGCACTTATAACTTGGTCTCAATGGGCTAAAGATTCCTTAGTTTCTGACTATGGCATACCTGCCGATAAAGTAACAGTAATTGCACCGGGAGTAGACTTAGAGCAGTGGAATTTTAGACATGAAGAAAATCTAGATAATACTACTACAAATCCCTTACGCTTATTATTTGTCGGAGGAGATTTTGTCCGTAAAGGTGGTTATACTCTACTGGAAGCTTTTCGTAACGGCGTAAACCAAGATTGCATATTAGATATCGTCACCAAAGATATTAGTTTAAAGCAGGAATTAATCGGAGTTGAAAATATCCGGGTACATTGCGATTTAACGGCGAATTGCGAGCCTCTAAAACAACTTTATGCTCAAGCCGATGTTTTCGTATTTCCAACAGAAGCAGATTCCTTTGGTATGGTAGTTTCCGAAGCCATGGCAGCAGGCTTGCCAGTTATTACTACTGATATTGCTGCGTTGTGCGAACAAGTAGAACATCAAGTTAATGGGTTAATTGTACCGCCAAGTAATGCCAATGCTTTAAGCGATGCAATACAAACTCTCAAAAACGATCGAGCAAAAATAACTGCGATGGCTGCTGCTAGTCGTCGCATAGCCGAAAAGCGTTTCGATGCCAGACGCAATTACGGCGAGATTCTTAGCTTGATGAAAAGCATATCCCAGCAATCTTGTTCTCAATCTAATCCGATAAATCTGAACCATGTCTAAATCTTCACCCGATATTACAATCTTTTTGCGTTGCCTTTACGGTGGTGGTGCCGAACGAATATTATTAAATTTAGCTCGTTGTTTTGCAGAACAAGAACTAAAAGTTGATATGGTACTTGCCAGGGCAGAAGGTTCCTTACTTAAGCAATTGCCACCAGAAATTCGACTTATAGATTTAAAAGCGCAATCAAAGCTTGGTATCATACCAAAATTAGTTCAATATTTGCGCTTGGAAAAACCTACAAGTATGTTAGCGGCTCTACACTATCCTTGTGAAATAGCTCTCTTAGCAAAACGTATTGCTGGGGTATCGACACGAGTCGTAGTTTCCGAACGCAATAATCTTTCTTTAGAAGCAAAACGCATTCCCCAACTTTCAGTGCGTTTAACACCATTAGCAGCAAGACTTTTATACCCTTGGGCGGATGGGATTATAGGTATTTCTCAAGGAGTATCTGACGATTTAGCCAATGTAACTCGCTTACCCTTAGAACGCATTGATACAATTTACAATCCGATTTTAACTCCTGAAGTATTTGCCAAAGCCAAAGCACCAGTTAATCATCCGTGGTTTCAACCAGGAGAACCGCCAGTCATCATAGCAGTAGGAAGGCTATATCCCCAGAAAGATTATCCGACTTTATTACGTGCCTTTGCTCAAGTGCGTCAAGTGCAACCCAGTCGGTTGGTAATTTTGGGAGAGGGGCCGGAAAAAGATAATATAAAGAATCTAATTTACGAATTAGGCTTACAAGAAGATGTTGCCATGCTCGGTTTTGTTGATAATCCTCATGCATATATGGCAAATAGCGCAGTTTTCGTTTTATCTTCTGCTTGGGAGGGTTTTGGTAATGTAGTTGCAGAAGCCCTAGCCGTAGGAACTCCCGTAGTGTCTACAAATTGTGACAGCGGTCCCTCCGAGATTTTAGCAGATGGTAAGTATGGAGAATTAACGCCAGTTGGGGAACCCAAGGCAATGGCACAGGCTATTTTAAAGGTACTTGCAGGCGATAACAAGCAAGTAGATTCCGATTGGCTCAATCAATTCACTTTAGAATATGGAGCCGAAAAGTATTTAAAGGTATTGGGTATACCAATCAAAAAAAGGTTAGAGGTTAAAGTTTAAATTTGAAAAACATCAAAAGGTTTGATATTTTGCGATTCAGTTGCTATCGTTGATCGCTTATATCGAGAGGCATAAAAAAATATTTAATCTTCCCTATTCTCCATTTTTCATACTCAGATAAACTAAAACTATTCAAAGAATGTTGGCATTTAATTCTCTACGTAAAAATAGCAAACAATCTGAGTCCAAATCCGAAGCAAAATCATTTGCTGAAAGACTAATTTACTGGACAATTGTCCTGACACCACTTTGGTGGTTGTTGGGAATACAAACTCTTGTCTATCCGATTGTTAGCCTATTTTTACTAGTAGCTGGGTTAAAGCTAAATAATCTAATTAAACAATCCTTACCAATTTGTAATTGGGCATGGTTGGGAATGGTTTTTGCCGCACTTTGGACGAATATTTTAGGTTTAGAATCCATCGGATTTCCAGCTTTAAAAACAGCAGCAACACTCTTTACTTTATTCAAAGGTTATCTGATGATATTTGCTTGCATTACTTTACCCTTTTGGCATTCTATTAGGGTGAAAACAATTACAAGGGCTGTATCTTGGATGGCTGCCGGTTGCTTAGTAACTATTGCAATTCAATTAATAATACTTTTTGCCATGGGTCCTCAAGAGGCAATATTACCGCCTCTAGCTCGATTAATTCCCGGTGAAAAAGTTAGTTTTATGGTGAAGTTTGCGACTATCAGAGCTTTTTTTGGTGTTCCTTTACCCAGAACAGTTTTGTATACAGCAGACCCTCCTATTTTGGGTGTTTGCGCTCTTTTATGTTGTTTTATATGTTTGGGTGAAAGCAAGCAAAAATTGCGGAAATTTGCTGTTTGTGGCAGCGTTGTCAGCTTAATAATCTCTCAAAGTCGTCTTGCTTGGGTATGTTTTCCCTTAGTTTGGCTAATTATATATTGTTTTCGTAGCGGGTTGGCTCGACAAGCTTATTTATGGGTAATATCTTTTACTTCTTTATTTGCTGCTGTATTGAGTTTAAGCATACAAGATTTAATGGCTTCACCGCTAGAAACTTTTAATCGCGGTCGTCCTGAATCATCCAAAGACCGAGAATATGTGATCGATGCAACTATTGATGCATGGAGAGAATCTCCTTGGTTCGGTTGGGGAGTTATGGAAAAAACAGTAAGTTGGGGAAATGGAGCTTTTGAATTACCTTTGGGAACATTTTCTTCCTATGCCCAAGTGCTTTATATACACGGTATTTTAGGCTTCCTCACCTTGATTACAGCCCTCGTTTCAACTTTATGTAGTTTTTGGCAACCTGCCATTAAAGGAAATATTATTTGTCAGCGTGCATTTGCTTGCTTAATAGCTTTATATTTACTAATTCATGCTACCAATTTAACTTGGATGGCGATTTATTTTTGGTTCTTTTTTATCTGGTTGGGAGCAATTCTCTCTGAATTACAACAACAAAGGTTAAATATTACGGAGTGGCAACAACTAACTATTAAATAAGTCAAAAGTTAAAAATCAAAAATCAAAAATAACAACTCATTATTTTTAGAGAATCATCAATCATCTGGTATTAGTTTTATGAATAAAATAGCGGCGATCGCCTTTAGACACTGGAAGCCTGTAATACTTTGGAACATATTAGTTTTAGGTCTAACTACTTATATAGCGACAGTTACACCCCGCATCTGGAATGCAACCACACAATTGACAATGCCCTCAACAAATGGCAAATTGGATGCGAATTTAGGTATTTTGGGTTCTTTAAGAAATAGTGGTTCGGAAATTTCTGCTGGAAACGGACAATTACAATTACAACAAAGTATTCTCACCAGCGATACTTTGATGGAAAGGGTGCTGAATATAGATCCAGAAAAATCTAAATTTACCAGATTACCTAATTACAAATCCCTATTTAAAGTTTCTGTTGATGAAACTTCGGGTATTCTAACGGTAAATATTAAGAGTTTATCCCCAGAGTTAGCAAAATTACGGGCAAATAATCTCATCACTTTGTTTCAACAGCGACTAAACGAACTCCGACAACAAAATCGTTTATCAAAAAGGCAATTCAGCGCCGTAGAATTAAAAGAGGCTGAAAATAATTTAACTTCAGCACAACAAACTTTAGCACAGTTTAAACAGTCTAGCGCTTTAGTTGATTCTGGAGAACAAACAAGAGCAATTGTTACAACTATTGATACTTTAACTAAAGCTCAATTAGAAGCATTATCCCAAGCTGAATACAATCAAAATCGCGTTCTGACTTTATCAAATCGTTTGGGAATGTCACCAAATCAAGCGATTCGCTCTTTAAGCTTGGGTGAAAATAAAGACTATCAATTTATGAGAGAAAAGCTATCAGAAATAAAAGCTAATATTGCCCGCCAACGTACTAAATATACCGATAATCATCCCGTTGTGAGAGAGCTTTTACAGCAACACCAAGTATTAGTATATCGGATGCAAAATCAAGTCGAACTAGCTGCGGATGGTACGCCTATTGACACTACAGTCAGCGTTGAAGGAGAAGGACGCGCTAGTTTGATTCAACAATTAATTTTGGCAGAAACTGAAGCCTACGGTCAAAAAAACCGCGCTCAACAGATACAAAATCAAATAAATTATCTGAAAGCAAATTTAAATTCTATTCCCAATCAACAAAAAAGATTAATCGAACTGCAACGAAATGTTGATGTTGCTGAAGGAGTTTATAAAGGTTTAGTCGCTCAAGTACAGCAAACTAATACTGATGTTTTTGATGTTTATCCCAATGTGGAAATATTAGACTCACCTCGGGTTGATAGTAAGCCAATTTCCCCCAAAAAATCATTAATGGTTTTAAATGCATTATTGGCAGGAATCATTGGCAGCATTGCCTTAATCTTACTCTTAGAAAGACGCAACCCGCTGTTAAGTCCTCAAGACTTACAAGATATGAAATTCCCTATAGTTGTTTCTATTCCTCGATTTAAAGGTGTGGAATTAATATGGGAATTAAACAATGACAAACAGGAAAAATTCCAACGCCTTGCTTCAGCAATTAGCTTGCAACCTTTAAATAATCGCCGTCTATTAATTACTAGTGCCATGGAAGGCGAAGGTAAAACAACCGTGACTTTTGGATTAGCTAAAGCATTGGTTGATTTAGGTTTTAAAGTATTAGTAGTTGATGGAGATTTATTACAAGCAGAACTTACTGAAAACTTAGGTTACGCTGATGAGGCAAACAGCACAAACACGATTATTCCCATAGAATCTAATTTGGATTTATTACCAGCAACACCACAAAGCGGCAATATTGTGAAGATGGTATCGCGGGGACGTTTTCAACAAGCTTTAGCAAATGCTGAATCTCATAGTCAATACGATTATATTCTAGTTGATAGCGCTCCCGTGAGTGCTACAACTGCCACAGCATTGATGAGCGCTCAAATTTCTAATGTATTATTTGTTGTCAAACCTGGTATGAGTCATAGCAACTCCGTGCGTGACAGCTTGGAACAGTTAATGGAACATCAAGCTAAAGTAATGGGTTTGGTGGTAAATGGTGTGGAAGAAATTTCTGCAAAACCTTATGGGCAGAGGTTACACGAGCAAGTAGTTAATCAATGATTTCTCAGAAAATATCAGTAATGTTTGATAATAAAAAATAGAGAAATAAGTAAGAATTTATCAAAGTATGTCATTGCAAGTGAAATGAAGCAATGACATACTTTGATTTTTTAATGCTGATTTACTGAGTATTTTTTTTACTAATTAAAAATTCTTCCATTTTTATGTAGATATACCCAGGACTTACGCAATTGTCACACAATCCTGGTTGGTGCGTGACAGGAAAAGGTATATTTTTCGTTTACAATCAAGCATACTGTCACAGCACCCTACAAGAAAAATGTGCCGGTTACGTAAGTCCTAATACCATTATTAGCACTCAAAAGAATATTTAAACATTTCTATTTCCTCACTATATACTTGCCGTATAATCTCATCTGAATCTGCATCATAGTATTGACAATAATCTATCTTTGGCGCTTTCAATTTATGTGGAAGCGAAATATTGCGAATATCCAACGCTTTACATACATTTTCAAAATCATCTGCAAGATTTTCAAATTGACCAATATAATCAAGAGCAATAGAGCCGTTATAATTCTTCAACCAATAAGTTTGGGGTTTCAAATATCCTTTACCGGCATATTTGCGAAGAAAGTCTTTAAATGAAATTTCGTCATTAATTTTGAGAGCTTTCTGATGATTTTTATCCCGCATCACATTTCGATACCAGGAAAATGCTCGCGCCCAAGGATTGCGGACAAAGGTAAATTTATAATATGTATTGAACTGTTTTCTTGTAACAGTAAAATTATTGCGGTAGTTACTAAATTTTTTTGTATTATATCTTAATGAAGACAATAATTCATAAATATTATCTATCGATGAGAAGGCAGATGGGGTAAAGAGAGGCTGTTTAATTATTCTAATACTTCTATGATCTTGACCTTCTCTGCCTGTATGACGATCGAGATGCCCCAAAGCTGTTTCTATACTGCTGCCAGCACATTTTGGTATATGTATAAATATACATTTGTATTTATGAGAAATCATTCTGTTTATCCTTTGCTTATACTTGACTTCAAAAAAAGCAAATTACCTCTACAGAAACTTTTTATAATAAAAATACTCTGAGAGGATTTCTAAATTTTCCTGATTAATAGGATAATTTATTGAGCTTATTTTTTACTATCCAATATAGTTAGGACTTACGTATCTGGTATATTTTGTTTGTAGGGACACGTAACACTTTGAATAATTTTGAACTTAATAATAAGGTTTATAGTATCACGCACCACCTTTGATTGTGACGCTTACGTAAGTCCTGATAGAAAAAAAACTTTAATCAGATATTTAAGCTATTGGTAGAAAACCCTTCTTATAACTTTTATTCTAAGCTAAGTATTCTAGGATTTTTATAAAGATTTCAATAAAAAAAGCGGATATATAACTTTTAATTTAAACCTACTATCATCTGCATCAAAAGCATAAAATCAAATTATATTTTCATTACATCCCAGTTGAATTGTTCGCGTTTTATTCCGATAGAATCCAATTTTCATTTTAATGGTTTTATCGTAAGCAAACAACGTCATGCAACAAGGCTTCAGCCTGCCTTGGTAACCTCTTACAATCTTGTCTCTTTCAACCACGAGAGATATTAAAAAAACCACAAGCCGCGTCAATTGTAAAGATAGCAGACAGGCTTTCAACCATCGCCGTGATGCGGGTGTAGATCAATTATCAATGAAGAAGTGACAAGAAAAATCCCTAACAAGCGCCTACAATAAATTGTTGCAACCTCAAATTTTTGGGACATTCTCGTAATTCACGAGATTCAAAGCCAAACATAAACAGCGGGTTGCAACAAATGTAAAAAAATCAAAAATTTTGGCTATGGCTATTGAAGCTGCGGGGGGGGAAGCCGCTATCGAACAAAATCTTATGCAATTTCTATTAGTACTGTCGGTATCTCTAAGTGTGGCGACTTTACCGCAAATTTTTAGTTGGTTTCGCCAAATACCTTACACTTTATTATTGGTAATTGCTGGTTTGGGTTTGGCGTTTGTTGATGTACGCTTGGTAAATCTTTCTCCGGAACTAATTCTAGCGATTTTCCTCCCTCCTTTGTTATTTGAGGCGGCATGGAATTTAAAATGGTCGAATTTAAAACGAGATTTCTTTCCAATTACTCTTTATGCTGTAATCGGAGTTGTCATTTCCATTATTGGCGTGGCGTTTGGTTTAAATCAAGTTGCCGGATTACCTTTAACCACGGCTTTACTAGTTGGTGCCAGCCTTTCAGCAACAGATCCCGTTTCCGTAACCGCTTTGTTTCGCGAGTTGGGAGTTGACAAACGTCTCACAACTTTGATGGAAGGGGAAAGTTTGTTCAATGACGGGATGGCGGTTGTTGCTTTTAGTTTTTTAGTTGCGCTGCCTTTGGGAACCGCAAAACTAGGAGTACAAGAAGTCATCTTAGAATTAATTAGCGTTATCGGTATCGGGCTTGCGGTTGGTGCTTTAATTGGCTTTGGTATTTCTTATCTGACTCAAAGATTCGATTTACCGTTAGTAGAGCAATCTTTAACATTAGTATCAGCCTACGGTACTTATATAATTGCTGAAGAATTCGGCGGCTCCGGTGTAATTGGTGTTGTTACCACCGGGCTAATTTTAGGTAACTTCGGTTCCCGAATCGGCATGAACCCGCGCACTAGGGTAATTGTCAGCGAGTTTTGGGAATTTGTCGCTTTCTTTGTTAATTCAATTGTTTTTTTATTAATTGGCGATCAAATACAATTCGCTAACCTTGCAGATAACTTATTAATTATTGGTGTAACAATTGTAGGGATGGTTGCATCAAGATTTATTTCGGTTTACGCTTTGGGTTTCTTCAGCAATCGCGTAGCTAATTCCAATATAAGTTTACCGCAACAAACTATACTCTGGTGGGGAGGTTTGCGGGGTTCGGTTTCTATCGCCCTAGCATTAAGCGTTCCGACTATATTGGGCAATGAAAGAGAAGACCTGATTTCTACAGTTTTTGGCGTAGTTTTATTTACTTTATTAGTACAAGGATTGACTACCAAACCTTTACTACAAAAATTGAATCTTCTTGGCGATCAACCATTAAAACAAGAATACATGAAATTAGTCGCGCGTGAAAATGCGCTACAACGAGTTCTAAAATACTTAGATGAAGTAGATGACGAACGTCCCGGACTCGATTTAGAATTTTGTCGTTACCAAGAAGCCTTAATAAAAGGAGAACTAAAGAACATAGAAGAAAAAATTGATAAGTTACAGGACGAATATCCCAACTTAAGAACATTTGCTAGCGAACAATTACGCAATGAATTATTAGCAGTAGAAGCCGATACTTATGCTGAATTTGTCCGTAATGGCAGGTTAAATCAAGAACTTGCACCTTTGTTGCAAGACGTTTTGGAAGAACATTAGGAATTTCCAGAAAATAAAATAACCCATCATATTGATTGCTGAGGAGCCGAGGAGAAAAATTGTTACATTTTTCCTGCATTGGGATAATTTAT
>ERZ1740062.545-NODE-545-length-19783-cov-5.215176_pt1 | contig 19783 bp, 14 predicted proteins | sample MGYA00581741_ERZ1740062 | MGnify/ENA primary metagenome ERZ1740062 (study PRJEB43018, sample SAMN04849747) | marine metagenome | isolation source: floating plastic debris | place: Pacific Ocean | collected 2008-09-01 | study: EMG produced TPA metagenomics assembly...
CCTTGGTAGGTATCATCTCGGGAATCCTTGGCTATCTTATTGGAAAAGGCAGTCACACCGAAAAAACCATTGACCATTCTGATACACTAAAAAATCTGGAAAATCAGAATGCCAAACTTAAAGCTGACCTTGAGGCTTGTAACCAAAAATTGGTTTCAGCTAGCGCTCCAAAGGCTACGGCTCCTGAAGCAAATGCAATTGTTGCTGATGCAGCCCCTGTACTTATTCCCTTTGATGCTGATGCGGCCAAAGCAGCCTTCGGCAAGAAAATTAAACAGGATGACCTTAAAATTGTAGAAGGTATAGGTCCCAAAATCGAAGGGCTGTTTCACAATTTTGATATCAAAACCTGGAAAGCCCTTTCGGAAGCTTCTGTTTCTAAATGCCAAGAAGTATTGGACTCTGGTGGAGACCGTTATCGAATCCATGATCCCGCTTCCTGGCCCATGCAGGCAAAAATGGCGTATGAAGGCCAATGGAAAGAGCTTGTCAAATGGCAAGATGAACACAAAGCAGGAAAGTTCTAAAAAACTAAAAACACCGGGGTCAACCTGGTGTTTTTAGTTTCTACCCCTTTCGCCAGGATAAAAAGTATGTACTGGGTCACTTTGCCAATAAGTCTTGGTAGTTACATCCATTAAAGTCAGGCATCCTTTAAAGGCAGCACCCGTATCCAAGTTCCAGACTTTCGCCTTTTGCAAGGGCAGCACTTCCTCCACTTTCGAGATGGGGGTATGTCCTATAAAGATTTCTGTATAGTGCTTAAAACGTTGCGGATAATTTGGGTCACTCTCATCTATGGTATCATCTACTACCTTGGCCAATTCCCACAAGGTTCTGTCCCAGTAAAACAGTTGCTCAAAATATTCAAAAGCAATCCCCTTAAGGTTGGTAAATCCGGCATGAAGGAACAATCGGTTGTGTTCATCCAAATAATAGTTTTGAAGGGAGTCGTAAAACGCCAAATGCTCGGACCAAGCTTCTTCCCCCAAGGCGAGGTAGGAATCACGTGTGGCAGTACCACCGTGCGCCAACCATTGAGGGTTTTCCTTTTTGGTCAGCATCCATTCCTTGCACAATTCATCATGGTTGCCCCGAATAAAAGTACATTTATGTGATTTTTGGAGCTTCATTAAAAAGGAAATGGTCTCGGTTGCAGTACTCCATCCATCTACATAATCCCCTAAGAAAATCAAATGGTCTTGTTCCGTTACCGCTGCGCGATCCATCACTTGTTCCAGAGCCCTTACTCCCGAATGGATATCTCCAATCGCCAATATTCTCATGCCAACAATTTTGCGCAAGTATACAGCACAAAAGCCTAGCATGGTCCAAATTGGTTTTAACTTTTGATTATGAATAGGTCCAACACCAAGATTTCGACCAAATTGTTAAAAACTCATAGTGTATTTCATCGATTTTAGTAAGAAAGCTTTAACAGGAATTTTAGTTTTTTTATATTGAGAGGCTAATTCATTTTAACTTCCACTATATGAAAAAACCTTTACCTATCCGTGTATTGTTTTCTATTGCATTGGGTTTGTTTTTGTTACCGCTTTCGGCGCAAGACTTAAAGAGATCCGCAGATGATGGTCCCCAAAAGGGCCACAACCTTTACAAACAATCAAAACTGTACGATAGTAAATCAGGTCCCGTAGGTGCCAAGCCCAAAGCTGTGGGCGATAGAGCCATGGACCGATTGGCTTTCGAATTAAGACAACTACGCGACCCCGCGACGGGTAAAATTCCCGATGACATCCAATCCAAAGAGGCAAAATTCTCCGAAAGGATCGCGACTGGTGACATCCAGCAACAAATGGCCAAAGAGCACGGTGAAGAAGCTTCACGAAGAAGGTTCTTCTACTGGAGAAACCGAGGACCTGCAAATGTAGGTGGTCGAACCAGAGCCCTTGCTTTGGACATGCGTAACGAAAATATCATCCTAGCAGGTGGTGTTTCCGGAGGACTTTGGCGTTCTACCAATTCAGGAGATAGCTGGAGAAGAGTGACCCGTAAGTGGCAATCGCCTAGTATTACGGCCATCGCCCAAGACCCAAGAAAAGGACGTCAAAACGTCTGGTATTATGCTTCCGGAGAGCGTTATGGAAATTCTGCAGGTGCACCCGGTGCCTTTTATATCGGGTTTGTAATTTTCAAATCCTTTAACAATGGTAGAAGCTGGATTCGCATGCGAAACACCAGTGATAATGATGTAACGTCATTCTCTTCTTTTGATTTGATCAATAGTATTGCTGTACATCCACAAACAGGAGATGTATATGCCGCTACATTTGATGGCTTGTTCCGTTCTACCAATGGGGCACGTTCTTTTGATGAAGTATTGCCTAGTGCTTTCGATAGCCAAACTGAGGTTATCGTAACGCCTAATGGAACACTTTACGCAACTGTGGACATTTTTGCCGACACTGCTGGTTTCTATACTTCTCAAGACGGCGTAACTTGGACAGACATCACTCCTGAAGGTATCTTTCCATCTTTCGGTCGTACCGTAATGGCTTATGACCCTTCTGATGAAAATAGAGTATACTTCTTCTCTTATGATGTGAGCAACAATGGCGAAGCGTTCCTTTGGAGATATCAAGCGGATGCTGAAACCCCAGAAGAGCAATGGGCAGATTTAACAGCAAATCTTCCAACCGCTATTGGAGGTGTTGCTGGAAACTTAAATTTGCAGGGCGCTTATAATATGATTATCAAGGTTCATCCAACGAATCCTGATTTCATTTTCTTGGGTGGCACCAACTTGTATCGTTCTACTACAGGATTTACTACACCAACTGGTTTTGAAGGTTGGATTGGTGGATACACTATTTTCAGCAACAGTTTTGCATTGTATCCAAACCATCATCCGGATCAACACAATATGGTTTTCTTGCCATCTAATCCGAACAAGGTGATTACATCCAATGATGGTGGGGTGCAAGTAACGGAAGATATTACTATTACTACGGAACCCGTAAGTTGGACTTCGTTGAACAATGGCTATATTACTACACAACCGTATGCCATTTCGATTGATCCAGAAGGAAACAGCAACGATGTATTAGCCGGTTTCCAAGATAATGGAACGTGGTTTACCAACTCACTCAATGGTTCAGACCCTTGGGAAAGTGATTTCGGTGGAGATGGTTCGTACAATGCTATTGCAGATGGTGGACTTACACGTTATGTGTCTGCTCAGTTTGGAAATGTATACCGTTTGAATTTTGACGAGGCAGGAGAATTTGTATCCTTCACAAGAATTCAACCTGCAGGTGCTTCAGGATTTGATTTTGTAGCGCCATTTATCCTAGACCCAATCAATGATAATGTGATGTACATGCCTGCGGGCGACCGTATGTGGCGTAATCGGGATTTGGATGAAGTTCCGTTATTTTCAAACGGCCTTGCTAGTGTAAACTGGACAGAATTGACGCAAACTGCTACACCTGACGGTTCAGAAATTTCAGGCCTTGACATTTCTCGTTTCCCTGTTGCCAACCGATTGTACTACGGAACGTCATCTGGTATGATTTACAAGATGGAAAATGCCAATATCGATGACCAAGAACCTATCGATATTTCTACCGGGAAAGGATTGCCTGAAGGAAACGTAAACCAGATTTATGTCGACCCGAACAATTCTGACCGTGTGTATGCCGTATTCTCCAACTACAATATCAAGAGTATTTTCATGAGTAAAAATGCTGGGGAAACTTGGCAAAGTATCAGTGGTAACTTGGAGGAGAATCCTGATGGAACAGGTAATGGGCCATCCGTACGTTGGTTTGCTATTGGAGGAAACAACAACATCTTCTACGCTGGAACCAGTACGGGGCTTTATGCTGCCTTCTGGTTAAATGGCGATAGAACCCGCTGGTTCAGAGAACCTTTTGTAGTCGGAAATGTTGTGGTACCTCAAATTCGTACGCGTGACGATGGTTTTGTTGCCGTTGCTGCTCATGGAAACGGAATCTACAATGCGCAATTTTTTGCAAGCAATACGCCTGAAGCAAAGCTAAGCGTGGCCTACTTACTTCCTGATTTGACGTTACCTTTAGGTAGCCCTGACACTGAAGTAGATGTTACCGATTTGTTTGTAAGCTCAAAAGGAAAACCTATTTCCATAGAGCTGACCAACTCGAATCCAGATTTGGTTACCGCGAAACTAAAAGGTGATAAAGTGTTATTGTCTTTCGCGCCAGGAGCTGAAGGTTCAGCCGCAATTGGCTTGATTGCAAAATCAGGTAAAGAGCAAGTATCTGAAGGTTTCACCGTAACGCTAACCGAATTCCCGATTTACGAGCAAAATGGTGCAGCCCTAGGCACACGACCTTCACAGTTGTTTACAGATTTCGGTGCTTTGGCCCAATCTGCAGACGACTTTATCATTCCTGAAGGAGACCAGTGGACCGTAAATAGTATTATCGCACCAGGAGGTGCTAACTTCTGTCCGTCGTTGACAAGCGCAAGCGGCGAGATTTACGAAAATATCGGAGGGCTACCTGGAGCTGTGGTTTATGATAGTGGCGCGATTGCACCCACTTCAGACCCAACAAACGCAAACCTAACATTGGATTTACCGGAAGACGTTGTGCTAGCATCAGGAACGTACTGGTTATCCGTATATGTAAATCTTGACTTTGCTCCGAACAATACCCAATGGTTCTGGGCAACGCAAGCTGGTTTAATTGGAAACGAATCTACCTTTAGAGATGCCTTTGATTTGTTCGGAACCGGTGCAGTTGACTGGACTGCCGCCTCTGCCGTGTTTGGTGGTGATGGCGTTGACCAGGTATTTCAGATTTTCGGTTCGGTAGAAACTACCGCCAGCGAAGATACAGCAATGGCTATCCCAGGTTCGGAATCCGCAGGAACACCCGAGGTGCAAAACCTAGCGAATATCGAAACGGAGGTGATTACTGCAGTATGGCCGAATCCTTCTACGGATGAGTTCTTTTTCGCGATTAAGACCGAAAACGATACGAAAGTAACCGCTCAGATTTTCAACATGGTTGGACAAATGGTGCATGAGGTTAAGGATTGGGATATTTCCCGTCCAGTACGCTGGAATGCATCCAACTCCACACCTGGTATTTACTTTGTAAAAATCGTTGGTTCCAAAACGAACGAAAACTTTAAGATTATCAAGAAATAACACTTAAAGACCATTAACAAAAGGGGCGTGATAGTATCATGCCCCTTTTTTTGTTGATGAACATTCCATGCAGAAAAACCTTGTTTTTTTGCGCTGCTGTTTTTTTCTAATTACATTCAACCTATATCTCCTAAAATCCATTATGAAAAAGGTGTTTTGCGTCGGGGAGCTACTCATTGACTTCGTGGCCGAAAATCAAGGAAGTGATTTGTCTTCTGCAACGGAGTTTACGAAAAAAGCCGGGGGAGCACCTGCTAATGTTTCTTGCGCCATTTCCAAGCTTGGCGGTAAAGGTGTATTTATCGGAAGTGTTGGAGAAGACCCTTTTGGTGATTTTTTGTTGCAAACCTTACAGGACGAGGGAGTGGATTTATCCCTAGTACAACGATGCAAAACCTTTACTACACTTGCCTTTGTCTCCTTAGCCGAAGATGGTGAACGGGATTTTGTTTTCAGTCGTGGTGCAGATAGGGAATTGAGCTATGACCCAGCTTTGCGAAAAGGTTTTAAAGGACAAATGCTTCACCTTGGTGCCGCTACCGCTCTGCTCGGTGGTCCCTTGGAAACTACCTACAACAAATATTTATTTGACGCCATGACCAACGACATGTTCGTCAGTTTTGACCCAAATTATCGAGAAGATTTGTGGCGAGACAATGAAAAGCAATTCATAAAAAAATGTATGCCCTTCGTAGAGAAATCACATCTCTGCAAGTTCAGTCAAGAAGAAGCGCTTTTACTTTCAGGCACATCGGATGTTCATGAAGCCTGTGAAGTTTTGCATAAAGTAGGTACCCAAGTCATCACGATAACCTTAGGAAAGGAAGGTACTTTAGTGAGCACAAACGCCATTCGAAAAATCGTTCCTAGTATTCCTGTTAAGGCGATAGACACCACCGGCGCAGGTGATGCTTTTATGGGGTGCCTCCTCTATCAAATTTCACATTTAGATAGTTACACCATGATTGAGCAAGATGCTGAGCTACTCTTTAACATGGTGAAAAAAGCAAACATCGCAGGAGCGATTACCACCACCAATTATGGAGCCATTGCTTCGTTACCGACCAAGTCGCAACTTGAAAACCCATGAATCAGGCCCACGTTCACAAGGTATTGACCTTACAACACAAAACCCAAGACGCTGAAGCCTTGTTTGAACAACGCTTGGCAGCAAATCTGGGTTTTATCCAAAGGTTATTTTTTAAGTTATACGGTCAACCGGAACATGTGCCGTATTTCGATGCGCTCCTAGAACGTCTTTCCGAATTATTCAAAGGCCGTCCAAAGGCCCTTAAAAAATTAGATGTTGAAAGAGTAAAAGCAGGCAATTGGTATCAGTCTGAACAAATCGTTGGGATGCAATTGTATGTAGAGCATTTTGACAAAGACTTGAAGGGACTACACCAAAAACTTCCTTATTTCGAAGAGTTGGGGGTCAATTTTTTACATCTCATGCCATTGATGACGAGACCTTCTGGAGAAAGCGATGGCGGCTATGCTGTTAATAGTTATCACAAGGTCGATTCCAAATACGGTACACAAAAAGATTTATTGGATTTGACCCAAGCGATGCGCGCCAAAGGGATGTATTTGATGCTGGATTTTGTGGTCAATCACACTTCGGAAGAATATCCTTGGGCCAAAAAAGCGTTGAAAGGCGTAAAAAAGTATCAGGATTATTACTACATGTATGCCGATGATACCCTTCCCAAAGAATTTGAAAAGTCATTGCCTGAAGTCTTTCCAGAGACATCGCCAGGAAATTTCACCTATCAATCGGAAATTGACCGTTGGGTGATGACCGTATTCAACCATTACCAATGGGATTTGAACTATACCAACCCTGAGGTGTTTTTGGAAATGTTGTCCAATTTGATGGACATGGTAAACCTAGGCGTTGATTTTGTCCGTTTTGATGCGCTGGCATTTCTTTGGAAAAAAATGGGAACTATTTCCCAAAACCTTCCCGAAGCGCATGAGTTGGTTCAACTGTTTCGGATGTCTTTGCAGGTTATCGCCCCGGGCACGATCCTGTTGGCAGAAGCCATTGTCGCCCCTCGGGATATTCTAAAATATTTTGGTGAAGGTCATATGCAAGGGAACGAATGCGAAGTTGCCTACAATGCTTCCTTAATGGCATTGCTTTGGAACTCCATTGCCACCAAAAAAACGCTTTTACTTCAAAAAACCTTGGAACGCATTCCCGATAAACCAAAAGAGTGTACCTGGCTGAACTATGTTCGTTGCCATGATGATATTGGTTTAGGTTATGATGACCAACTTATTGAGGAAATTGGCTGGAATCCCTTTATGCACCGCAAGTTTTTGTTGGATTATTATTGTCAACGCCTACAATGGTCTCCCGCTACGGGTTTGTTGTTCATGTACAATCCCAAAACAGGAGATGGCCGTATTACCGGAAGCGCTGCCTCCTTATTGGGGCTTGAAAAAGCGCTAAAGGAAAAACATCTTCCCAAAATACAAACTGCCATTGCCAAAATTACCTTGTTGCATGGCATCATAATGGCCTACGGTGGCATCCCAATGCTATATGCCGGCGATGAGATAGCTACTTTGAATGATTACTCCTTCTTAAAAGAAGCGGACAAAAAAGAAGATGGTCGTTGGGTAAATCGGCCCAAACAGAACTGGAAAGTGTTAGAAGAACCCAGAAACAAAAAGAAGCCGCAAATCACCGTATTCGAAAGTCTAAAGGCCCTTATTTCACTACGCAAAAAGCATCCTGTTTTCGCGGATAGCAACCCTAAGGTTTTGCATTATTCGGGCAATGACCATCTTTTGGTATTTGAACGGATAGATGATGAGGGTTCGGGCATCTTGGTTTTGGCCAACTTTGATGAAGTTCCCCAAGCGGTTGAAGCGGGCTGGATGACCAAGTTGGGGTATTTGAATGAAGGAAAAGCGAAAGATTTGATTTCAGGGAAATCTTATACCATGTCCAGCGGGCTTTTGGAATTGGAGCCGTACCAACTCATGTGGCTGGCGAAATCCTAGTTGTAGCGAACCTTACGTAAAATCCGTAGCGATTCTTTTAAAGAAAGATAAGCTCCGTTGTTGGTCTTTTTCAATAAGCCGCGGGCGCGTTCCATTTGTTCTTTGGCCTCTTCAAAGCCATTGAGATAACAAATCAAATAGGTTGCTGGAAGATTTTTTAGGTCTTTACTTTCTGCCGTGTTCAGGGTTATTTTCTTTTCCAATTTTTGTAGCAGCGCATTATTGGTGTTTAGCACATGATGAAGGGTTCGCTTATCATACTGTGGCGGTTTAAAGACCAACTCGCTGTTGATGGTGTACTTTCCATTTTCAGAAAAGGTAATGACCATTTCTTCCAAAGGATAGTATTTTTGCTGGGAGCCCAATCCCAGTTGCACGTATTCCAATGTGGAAAAAGAATTCTCATCATAGGTAATCGTGATTTCATCCAAAGCGGAATAAAACAATTTCACCTGTTCGTTAATAAGTTCAATGTCTACTCGCGAATAATAGAATTGGTTATTGACCTTTTTGATATTACCCGCCCAACACACCACAAACTGTTCTTTAAAGACTTGGTAATCACTTTTCAAATCGGCATGCCTAACATTCATAAAGTTGATGACCGCGTCAAGGGTCAATTCAATATTGTTTCGCGCATGCTGTTCAATGGTGGCTACTGCCGCAGAATTGATATCCTTCAATTCAATATCAAAAGCTTTAGGGAGACTTATACTTCCTTCTCTGAAAAACACCGAACCACCATAATACTTCCAAATGTTTTTGCGTAAGGCGCAAACCTTTCCATTGGATTTGATAGTGACCAAACCAACTACCTTTCCTTCGGGTAAATGCGGAAAAGGAATGTTTTCATACGAAATGATTGGAGGGTTGTCGAGGTAGGCGTTGACCAGATTCTGAATCTTACTGTCGTCGAAAAAATCTACTCCAACGATAGTATTATCTTCATCTTCTACACCAATTACGATAAAGGAATTATTTCGGGGATTACTATTGGCCAAAGCGCAAACATGCTTCAGGAATTTAGCCTTTCCTTCTTTCTCCCCTATTCGAATGAAACGCTTTTTATCGTAAAAGCTATTCTCATCGTTGTGCGCAAGTAGGTTTTTGACAAGTAATCGTTTGTTGACCATGGGAAAAGCAGAATCCTCCCCTTAAAGGTATAAAACGAGTGCGTGTCTTGAAGGCAGGGACTTCATTTTTATTCCGAAGAGCTGTTGGGGCTTACGATAAAGTTTTATTGATAATCGTACTGCTGGCCTGAGCTGTCGGCATCACGGTAAGGTCTACTAAATTCACATGAGCTGGACGAGAAATCATAAAGAGAATCAAATCGGCAATGTCTTCTGCTTGTAACGCTTTGTAGCCCTGGTATACGGTATCAGCTCTTTCTTCGTCACCTTTAAAGCGCACTTTACTGAACTCCGTTTCAACCAAACCGGGGTTGATGGCCCCAACGCGAATCCCGTAGGCATTCAAGTCCAAACGCATGCCTTTGTTAATGGCATCAACAGCATGTTTGCTCGCGCAGTAAACATTCCCTTTGGGATAGACTTCTTTTCCGGCAGTTGACCCGATGTTGATGATATGTCCAGCTTTGCGTTCGACCATTTGAGGTAGAATAGCCTTGGAAACATACAATAAGCCTTTCACATTGATATCCAACATGGCTTCCCAATCATCAATACTTCCTGATTCGATGGGGTCCAATCCGTGGGCATTGCCCGCATTGTTCACAAGCACATCAATCTGAGAAAAATCCTCGGGTAAACCTTCAATAGATTGAAAAACCTTTTCCTTATCACGCACATCAAAAACTAGAGCGTGTATTTCAGTTTTCTGCTTTAACGAAGCGACCAACTCGTTCAAAATGGCTTCTCGTCTACCGCAAACCACTAAACGATACCTGTGTTCTGCCAAAAGAATCGCTGTTGCTTTCCCAATACCGCTGGTCGCCCCCGTAATTAATACTGTTTTCTGTTTCATACTGTTCTTTTATGCGACCTCGTGGCCCAAGCTAGCTTCCAATAGTACAAACCAATCTTGCAAGTCCATATCAATATTCGCTGCCGCAACCGAATCGGTCAACCGTTGTTTTTTGGTTGTTCCAACCACAGGATGTATACCTGCCGGATGTTTCATTAACCAAGCCAAAAGCAACTGGCTCGTATTGGCATCATAATTTTCTCCGAAGGTTTCAAGTACCCTTTTAATAGCTTCGGTTCGTGATGAAGTCTCCCCAAAAAATCCACCTAAAGGACTCCATGCCATCGCCATTCGTTCATTCGCAATGGTATCATCAAAAGTGCCATCATAGAAAGGATCTGTATGCAATAAAGAACATTCCAACTGATTCCCTGAAACGGGAATTGCTTTCTCCAACAATGCAATCTGACTGGGTGAAAAGTTGGAAACGCCAAAAGCTTTGATTTTACCAGATGTTTGAAGTGTGGTAATTGCTTTCGCCACTTCGCTTGGTTCAATTAATGGACTTGGGCGATGCAGTAGCAGTAAATCGAGATAATCCGTTTGAAGGTTTTTTAACGAAGTTTCAGCAGAATTGATGATGTAAGCTGCGTCATACTGGTAGTGCTTCACGCGATTCGGTCGCCCCGAAGTCATCTGGATGCCACACTTCGTAATAAATTGAACCGATTCTCTGGTAATGGAACTTTGCGCAAAGGCTTTTCCGAAATCGGATTCTGTGGTATAATCGCCATAGATATCTGCATGGTCAAAGGTGGAAATTCCACTATCCAAACAGTGTTCCATAAGGGCCACCATTTCTTCGGTGCCCAACTGGGAACCCCACTTTCCCCAAGTCATGGTTCCAGCAATGATTTTTGAGTAATTTTTCATCTTATCTTCATCGGTGCTAGGGTTTTGGCACAAGCCTTAAATACTTCATAAAATGAGGCAGTTGCCGTATTTTTAACCATTAATTAACAGCCTGATTTTAAATTAATTTTCATTTTGCGTTCCTTGGAAAAACACTAACGAAGATACCACAGTTTTACACATCTGTATGGAAGAAAATACAACAATTGATATTGGCGCGGTAAACGAGAAAATTGCCCACGAAAGTGCCTTTATCGATTTGCTTACGCTAGAAATGAACAAGGCCATTGTGGGACAAAAGCATATGGTCGAACGTTTGTTGATTGGGTTATTGGGACAAGGACACATTCTTTTGGAAGGGGTCCCTGGTCTAGCTAAAACCCTAGCCATCAACACCCTGTCCAAAGCGGTAAAAGGTGAGTTTAGTCGAATTCAGTTTACCCCTGACCTTTTACCTGCAGATGTTATCGGAACACTGATATACAATATGAAGGAGAATGACTTCTCCATCAAAAAAGGACCGATTTTCGCCAACTTTGTTTTGGCAGATGAAATCAACCGGGCGCCCGCTAAGGTACAGTCAGCCCTTTTAGAGGCCATGCAGGAAAAACAAGTCACCATTGGGGACGAGACGTTCAAATTGGACGCACCCTTCTTAGTAATGGCCACCCAAAACCCTGTGGAACAAGAAGGAACTTATCCTTTACCGGAAGCACAGGTCGACCGTTTTATGTTGAAAACGGTAATTGACTATCCAAAACTAAACGAAGAACAACTTATCATTCGTCAAAACTTAAGGAGTACCGCTTCGGAACCCGTCAAACCCGTGGTTACCTTGAAGCAAATCTTAAGTGCACAACAAACGGTTCGTGAGGTGTACATGGATGAAAAAATCGAGAAGTATATTCTGGATTTGATTTTCGCCACACGCTATCCCGAAAAATACAACCTTGAAAATCTAAAACCCCTAATCAGTTTCGGGGCTTCACCCCGAGGAAGTATCAATCTTGCCAACGCATCCAAATGCTATGCATTTATCAAAAGAAGAGGATATGTGGTACCTGAAGATGTAAGAGCGGTAGTACATGATGTATTGCGCCACCGTATCGGCATTACGTATGAAGCCGAAGCCGAAAACATCACATCGGAAGAAATCATCAATAAAATCGTGAACGAGGTAGAGGTGCCCTAAACACGTAAAATTTGGTGTTGTTTTAGCGCACCAAGAACCCTTCTTCTTTGAAACACCGAAAACTGCGAACCATTTTCTAGTAAATGGATACGAAAGAGTTACTTAAGAAAGTACGCAAAATTGAGATAAAGACGCGTCGTCTGTCCGACCATATTTTTGGTGGGGAGTACCACTCGACCTTTAAGGGTCGCGGAATGACGTTTAGCGAAGTCCGCCAATACCAGTTTGGGGACGACGTTCGAAATATCGATTGGAACGTCACCGCCCGCTACAACGAACCTTTCGTTAAAGTCTTTGAAGAAGAACGGGAATTGACCATGATGCTCATGGTGGATGTCAGTGGCTCCGAACTCTTCGGTACTAGCCTACAATTCAAAAAAGAAGTCCTAACCGAAATTTCGGCAACCTTGGCCTTCTCTGCCCTTCAAAATAATGACAAGGTCGGATTGATTTTGTTTTCAAGTGAAGTAGAGCTCTACATCCCGCCTAAAAAAGGAAAAAGCCATGTACTGCGCATCATTCGAGAACTTTTGGAGTTTTCACCCAAGAACCAAGGCACGCATGTGGCAGGTGCTCTAAAGTTCTTGACCAACGTAATGAAAAAGAAAGCCATCGTTTTCGTGCTTTCAGACTTTATCGCTGACAGTTATGACAATACCCTTCGTATTGTGGGCAACAAGCACGATGTTACCGGTATTCGTGTGTATGACCAAAGAGAAGAATCCATTCCAAATATTGGTTTGGTACAGATGGAAGATTCGGAAACGGGGACCTTACAGCTGGTCAACACTACCTCTAAAAAAGTACGAAACGACTATAGTAAATTCCATCACCAAAAAGTGGATTATTTCAATGACGCGTTTACCAAAGCAGGGTGTGGCGTCATTCATTGCAGAACAGATGAGAGTTATGTAAAAAAACTACTCGGTTATTTCAAAAGGAGAGGATGATGGGAGAAAAGTATACGCGTAACATTTTTCAAAAACATCTTTTTCAGGTCTTTGCGACCTGTCTTTTGCTTTTTGGAGGTTTCCTAACTGCTCATGCACAGCAAAAAGGAACTGTCAAAGTTTCTTTGGACACCCTAGCCATCAAAATAGGGGAACAAATCCAATACACGATTTCTGTAGAGACGGACTCCACCAGTGTGGTGCACTTTCCAGAAGGCCAAACCTTTTCTCCCTTGGAAACCGTTGAAGCCTTATTGACCGATACGCTTCGAAAAAAAGACCGTGTGGTGCTTCAGCGTATCTATGCCCTTACACAATTCGATAGCGGCACCTATACCATTCCACCGCAACGAGTGGCCATAAACGAACAACCGTTCTTCACGGATTCTTTTCGTGTTAAGGTAGCCGACGTAGCCGTTGACACCACCAAACAGAAGATGTTCGACATCAAACCGCTGATTCAGGTTGACAAAAGCCTTTCCAAGTTTTGGTGGATTCTGTTGTATGTGTTGTTGGGCTTGCTTGTTGTTGCGGCAGCAGTATACTGGTTCTATTTTAGGGAAAAGCCTTTGACCGAAGAAGAAAAAGAAGCCCTTTTACCTCCATATGACCGGGCGTTATTGGAATTGAAGCGTTTGGAAACATCGAAATATCTCATTCAAGATGAATTCAAACAGTACTATTCCGAGCTTACGGATATTGTACGTTCTTATTTGGAAGAAGACGTTCAGGTATCAGCTTTGGAAAGTACTACGGATGAGTTGATTGACAAGCTTGAACTGCTAAAAGATGCTGGAGAGTTGGATTTGGATGTAGACACCATTCAACAATTCCGAAAAATATTACAGACGGCGGATTTGGTAAAGTTCGCGCGCTCCAAACCTTCTTCATCCGTGGCGGAACAGGACCGTCAAATGGTACAGTTGATTGTGGAAAAAACCCATGATGCCTTACCGGAACCTACGGAAGAAGACCTTTTGGAAGATATGGAATACCTTGAAGAATTGGTCCAAAAACAACGAAGAAGGCAATGGTATTGGGCCGCTGGAATTTTTGCCGGGATTTTGGTCCTTGGTACGGTATTTTCCATTGTGTTCTTTGGTTCAAAAACAGTACGGGATACCGTTTTCGGTTATCCCACCAAAACCCTTCTTGAAGGAGAATGGGTGTCCAGCGCATATGGGTATCCTCCTATCGAATTACAAACGCCTGAGGTTTTGATTCGCCAAGAGGAAGCGAGCCTTTCCGAAGAAATGGAAGCATTGATAAAGGAACTTCAGACCTTTTCCTATGGGAAGACCACGGAACTTTTTTATGTCTCATCCCGCTCCATGACCTTTAAGGAAGCGCAAGAAGAAGTTGATTTTGAGAAAGTTATTGGCAGTACCTTAAAAGAATTCGAGTCACAGGGAGTTCGCAACATCATTACAAAGCAAGAGGAGTTTTTTACCCGTTCGGGCGTAACCGGACTTAAAACCTTTGGTTCCGGAAAAATCACCCCAGAAGTTTCAAGCGAATCCTTAAAATCCAAATACAGCATTCTTTCCTTCGGAGGTAAAGCGTTTATGCAACAAGTGGTCATTACCTGGGAAGATGGCGACGAGTATGCCGAAGAAATCGTAAAACGAATATTGAACACCTTAGAAGTAAAAACACAGGCGTAGCATGTTAGAGAATATCGAATTTGCGAATCCACAGTTTTTCTGGTTGCTTTTATTGCTTCCGGTGGCAGTGGTTTGGTATTTGCTCAAACTCAAGCATGAAAGCGCCTCGCTTAAAATATCAAGCATTCAAGGGTTCACTACCAAAAGTTGGTTATCCAAACTGCGTCCTGTTTTATTTGTACTCCGGCTGTTGGCTTTGACAGCTATCATCACCGCATTGGCGCGACCCCAAACCGAAGATATCTCGACGCGTACCAAAACCACTAAGGGTATTGACATTGTTATGGCCATTGATGTGTCCTCCAGTATGTTGGCCCGTGATTTAAAACCAAATCGCTTGGCGGCTTTGAAAAAAGTGGCTGCGGAATTCATCAAAAAACGCCCAAACGACCGCATTGGCTTGGTGGGTTATGCTGGCGAAAGCTACACCAAAACTCCTATCACGAGTGATAAAGGTATTGTTCTTAGTGCCCTTCGTGACATCACCTATGGTGAACTGGAAGATGGTACAGCCATCGGTATGGGCTTGGCAACAGCGGTGAATCGGTTGAAAGAAAGCAAGGCCATTAGTAAAATTATCATTTTGTTAACCGATGGTGTAAATAATTCAGTCTTTATTGAGCCTAATACCGAGTCTGATTTGGCCTTTGAGTTTTGTATAAAATCCTATTCCATTGGATTGGGCACCAACGGCAATGCATTATCGCCAATCGCATATAATCGAGATGGCTCTTTTCGCTATGGCATGCGGCAAGTTGAGATTGACGAAGCCTTGCTGAAAGAAATTGCCAAAGACACTGGCGGGAAATATTTTAGGGCAACCGACAACGAGAAGTTGGAAGAGATTTACGACGAAATCAACAAACTTGAAAAAACAGAGATAGAAGAATTCAAATATTACAAGTACGAAGAGAAATTTCGTTCCCTAATTTTCTTGGCAGGTCTTTTGCTATTATTGGAATGGGGACTTCGAAGCTCACTGTTCAAAAGCTTTATTTAGAAGGGAATGATTCAATTTGACGAAAAAATATACTTCTACCTTTTAGCGATAATTCCGGTTATCGTACTGGTATTCTTTTTCCTTCAAATCTGGAAGAGTCGTACCCAGAAAGCCTTTGCTTCACCGCGCCTGCTGAAAAAAATTGCCCCTGACAAATCAAGAAATAAGTCAGGGTTAAAGCTTATTTTTTTCGTTTTGGGATTGGTTTTCTTGATTGTTGGCTTGGTCAACCCCAAAATTGGCACCAAACTAGAGACGGTCAAACGAGAAGGTGTAGATATTGTTTTCGCCGTAGACGTTTCCAAAAGTATGTTGGCCGAAGATATCGCCCCCAACCGTTTGGATAAAGCCAAGCGTTTGGTATCCGAAATCATAAATCAACTGGCCAGTGACCGAATTGGCATTATCGCCTATGCGGGACAAGCGTATCCGCAACTGCCGATTACTACTGACTACGGGGCCGCTAAAATGTTCTTGCAAAGCATGAACACCGATATGCTTTCCTCTCAAGGGACAGCTATTGATGCGGCCATCGATTTGGCAAGTACCTATTATAATGATGAAGAGCAAACCAATCGTGTTTTGTTCATTATTTCGGATGGGGAGGACCATTCCGAAAACGCCACCTTCGGTGCTGTTGAAAATGCCATTCAAAATGGGATTCGGGTATATACTATCGGGGTAGGCAAAGCTAAAGGTGCTCCCATACCCATCAAACGAAATGGGGTAATTGAAACCTTGAAAAAAGACCGTCAGGGTGAGGTGGTCATCACACGGCTCAACGAACCCATCCTATCCCAAATCGCAAATGACTGCAATGGCTTGTACATTGATGGAAGCAATACCAATGAGGCGGTTGAGGTAATTAAAGAACAGCTGGAGCAGATGGATAAAAAAGAGTTTGAGGCGAAGCAGTTTGCCGAATACAAAGACCAATTTCAATGGTTCTTGGCCATAGCCTTATTCTTTTTATTTTTGGACATCTTCCTATTGGACCGAAAAACCAAATGGCTGAAAAAACTAAATCTTTTCAATGAATATGAAGATGCATAAGCGAATAAGATTAGTTACTCTTTTCCTTTGTGGCACAGCAACCTTTGCCTTAGCACAGGAAAAGTCAGAAGAAGAAAAGACGTTGAAAAAGAATCTTAAGGATTCCAAAGACCTTACATGGCAAGCCAACAAGGAGCTTACCTCCAATGATTTCCAAACGGCCGAGGCAGATTACAGAAGGGCGATTTCAAAAAGCAAGGAAAACGCCGCAGCTCCATACAACTTAGGAAACGCATATTACGACCGTGAAAGCTATGCGGAAGCCTTTAGTCGCTTCAAGCAAGCAGGTGAAAAATCCGGCTCCAAAACGGGCAAGCACAAATCCTTCCATAACATGGGCAATGTGTTCATGAAAAATAAAGAATACCAAAAGGCGGTAGAAGCCTATAAAGAAGCCCTTCGAAACAATCCTACCGATGATGAAACCCGGTATAATCTGGCCTTAGCTAAAGAAATGCTAAAAAAGGAACAGGACGACCAAAAGAACGACCAAAACCAAAACGACAAAGACAAAAACGAGGATAAACAAGACCAGGATAAAAACAAAGACCAGGACAACAAGGGCGACGACAACAAGGAAAACGAAGGCGAAAACGAAGAAGACGAAAAGAACAAGGACGGCGACGAAGGAGAGCAAGGACAAAACAAGCCTGAGGAGAACCAAAAAGGAGACGGAGACAAGAAGAAGGAAAAAGAGCAAAAGCCCAACCAAGGCGACAAAGGAGAAAAATCAGAGCAACAACCGCGACCAAATCAATTATCTAAACAACAGATCCAAAATTTGCTAGAGGCCATGCAAAACGAAGAAAAGAAGGTGCAGCAAAAAATGGAGGCCAAAAAAGTAAAAGGTAAAAAAATCAAGAACGAGAAAGATTGGTGATGTTGAAGTGCTGGGGTAAAAATATTAGCGTCTTTTTTTCAATGCTCTTTTTGAGCATTGGTGCTTTATATGCCCAAGATGAAGAGGTATCCTTCGAAATGAAGTTGAGTAAGGAAAAGCTGGGTATTAACGAAAGACTAAGAGTCGATTTTACCATGAATAAGGACGGGGACAACTTTTCCCCTCCATCATTTGAAGGATTTAAAGTCGTGATGGGACCTTCGCAATCCATAAGTTCCTCTTGGACTAATGGAAAACGCAGTTTTTCCAAATCATACTCCTACATTTTGGTGCCAACCGCAAGAGGTCGGTTCACGATAAAGCAGGCCAAAATCGAAATAGCGGGTGAAACCTATAAAACCTTACCCAAATCAGTAACCGTGACTGCAGCGGTGGACAAACCCAACGGTCAAAAAACGGTGGATGATGTGGCCGATGAAAGTCTACATCTCGTGGCAGAAGTATCCAAGGCAAATCCCTACATGAACGAAGCCGTTTCGGTACTGTACAAACTTTATGTAAGTCCAGATATTAGCGTTACCAACTATCGTCCTTTGGACAATCCGAAGTACAACAATTTTTGGAGTCAAGACATTCCGGTAACCAAGCATACGGCCAAAAACGGAACCTACAATGGAAAACCGTATCGCTACGTAGTACTCAAACGTGTGGTTTTGTATCCGCAGAAGGCAGGCAAGCTTGAAATCGAGCCATTATCTCTTGAGATTTTTGTAGATGTACCCACAAATCGCAGGGACTTTTTTGGGGGTAGGATTTATTCCCAAACCAGTAAAACGGTATCCGCAGGAAAACGAAGCATCAATGTAAAAGCACTTCCAGAGAACGGTAAACCCCAGAATTTTGGAGGAGCCGTCGGTCAGTTTGATTTTTCGGTTACGACCAGCAAAACCAAATTAAACGCCTCTGAATCCCTTCAAGCCAAAGTTGAAGTTTCAGGAAAAGGAAATTTAAAATTATTCCGTTTGCCCGAACCCGAGCTTCCAAGCTCGTTGGAGGTCTACGAACCAGAGTTTGAGGAAAAAGTTCGGACCACAATCGGTGGTATGGAAGGAAAAGTAGGCAATGCCTATACTGTAGTGCCTTCCTTCCGAGGAAAGTATCCGTTACCTAGTATTTCCTTTAGTTATTTTGACCCAAAAAAGAAGAAATACGTAACCCTTTCCTCCGATGAGATCAATATTGAGGTTCTGGAAGGTCCCAACAATACTGCCGTTGGGAATGGTTCATTGGGAACCGCCAATCAGCAACTAGTGGTACCCACAGGAAAACAATTTCACTTTATTAAACTAAGTCCAAACCTAACCAAGATTGGAACCAATTTCTTTTTTGGCTCTAACCGGTTTTATCTCCTACTTTTTGGTCCCCTTTTGCTGATTCCCATTGCTGTTTTTTCATTTAAGAAGCGAGAAGCCATGGCCAGTGACATAGAAGGGAACAAAATGAAACGCGCCAATAGACTTGCACGAAAGTATCTCTCTACGGCCAAAAAACAGCTCGGAAACAAAGAGCCATTTTATGTGGCTTTGGAGAAAGGTTTGCACAACTACCTAAAAGCAAAGCTTAAAATTGAAACCGCCGAATTCAGCAAAGAGAAAATAACCTCTATTTTACAGCAGAAAAATGTAGGGGAGCATGATATTGAAGGATTCATTACCCTTTTGAAGAGTTGCGAAATGGCCCGGTATAGTCCTTTTTCAGATGTTCAAATGCAGCAAGACTATGATAAAGCAAGCGAAGTGATATCCAAACTCGATAAGCAATTATGAGAAAGGTCGGATTGTTTTTTCTGGGACTGGTGTTCACATTCCCTTCGTTATTTGGGCAAAATACAGCACGGTTTGAAAAAGCTACGGAGCTGTACAACAAAGGGCAATACAATGAGGCTGCCGAACAATATTTGAGTATTCTTGAAAATGGTGAGCATTCTCCTGCGCTGTACTTTAATTTGGGCAACTGTTACTACAAACAAAACGAAATCGGGCCTAGCATTTATTACTATGAAAAGGCCTTGC
>ERZ1740062.546-NODE-546-length-19731-cov-6.853121_pt1 | contig 19731 bp, 15 predicted proteins | sample MGYA00581741_ERZ1740062 | MGnify/ENA primary metagenome ERZ1740062 (study PRJEB43018, sample SAMN04849747) | marine metagenome | isolation source: floating plastic debris | place: Pacific Ocean | collected 2008-09-01 | study: EMG produced TPA metagenomics assembly...
CCTGGCGGCTTTGGTTCAACAAGACCGGCATTCACGCGATTTGCGAGTTCAACAAGGACCGGTTCTCCCTGCCAACCGACGTCTTCGCCGCGGATGATCGCTTCGCCGGCTTTATCTGGGAACGCGCGGGATGAGGCGCGCGATGCCAGAGCACAGGCACGCCACGACCTGAGATCCCTTGTCGCTAAGGCAAGCGCCCCATGCCCTATACAGTCGCGAGCGAATGAAGCAGGGTGACCTTAATCGCCAAAAGAGCGGATGGGAGACTCCATATAATGACAGCCGCAAACGAGACCGCAGGAACGGCCGAAGCCCTTGATAACTCGGCCCATTATGGTCGCGGCGGCGCGCTTGGAAAAACCGGATTTGCCTGGGCCGTCTTCGAATGGGCGCGCAACCCGTATTACATTCTGATCGTCATCTATATTTTTGCGCCTTATTTCGCGCGCGAAGTGGTTGGCGCGGATATTCTTGCCAGCGGGGAACTCGATGGCATGGATGCGGAGACCGCCCAGCGGACTGCCAATGCCGGCGGACAGGCAGCCATCGCGTCCATCACGAAATGGGCCGGCCTGGTCGGCGCTTTCACCGCCCCATTCCTCGGCGCGGCGCTGGACCGTGGCGGTCGGCGCAAACCGATCCTGGCGATTTTCCTCGGCACCATCGCGCTCATGTCGTGGCTGCTCTGGTATGCCATACCCGGCGAAGGCGGATTTCCGACCGTCACGATCATGACCTTCCTGGTCATCGCCTATGTTTGCTACACCTATTCCGAAGTCACCCATAATGCGATGCTGGCCGTGTCAGGGGCCCCGCAGTCATTGCCCATGATATCCGGCCTTGGCCTGGGGCTTGGCAATCTGGCAGCAACGATCCTGTTTATCGCTCTGGTCATCCTGTTTGCGCTACCCGGCATTATTGGCTGGCCGTTCGCAGCGCCGCAATTCGGCATCAGCCTGGAAGCGTTCGAACACCAGCGTCTGGCCGGCCCAATCTGTGCGGTTTGGTTGGTCTTGTTTTCAATCCCCTTCTTTCTCTACTCCGAGGATGGCGGCACCAAAGGCGCCAGCTGGACGGCCGCGTTTCGCGATGGCGCCAAGGCCGTGTTCAAGACAATTCGAGAGGCGGCCAACTATCTGCAGATGATGAAATTCCTGATCGCGCGGATGCTTTATGCCGATGCGATGGCGGCCCTTCTGGCGCTCGGTGCGGTCTATGTCGCGCTCTTCCTCGAATGGGGTTTTCTGGAAATGACCGCCTATGCCATGTACGGCTCCATGTGGGCCTTTGCCGGCGGTCTGATTGGCGGCTGGATGGACACGAAATTCGGCCCCAAGAACTCCCTGATCATTTCAATCATCGGCATGGTCTCGACGCTGGTCCTGCAATTGTCGATCACGCAAGACAGCCTGTTCTTCGGCCTGGTCGAAAATTATCAGGTCTGGGATGGATTGGTGTTCCAGACGCTGTCGGATCTGGTCTATCTCGGCACGATCACGATTGTCGCCATCACGGCCACAGCCAGCATCTCTTCCAGTCGGTCCATGCTCGTCCATCTCGCGCCGCCCGGGCGCAGCGGCGAGTTTTTCGGGCTGTATGCGATTGCTGGCACCGTCACGGTCTGGGCCGGGCCGCTTCTGGTCGAGATCTTCACCAATGCGTTTAACAGCCAGCGGATCGGAATGGCCTCGATTTCGGCCTTGTTCCTGGCCGGATTGGCGGTTCTCACGACGGTTAAAATGGAAAAATCAGCCTGATCTGACGGACCGCTTTGTTCGCGGACAGACCCGAAAACCATGCGACCGCACCATTTCCATGGTCTTTTCAAATCAAGATGTCTGGAAATGGCGCGAGTGACGGGACCGACGCCAATTTTATTTCCAAATGATTACAACGCACTAAGGCGAAAGAAATCATGCTTTTGGGACACTCCGCGGGACGTTTTTGGGACAAAATTTCATGTGATCAGACTGCGCTTATTTGGGCAAACGATCAAGACCCTCGTGGAGTGAGAGCAAGGCCGCGAACTTCACATTCTTGCTTCGAACATTCGAACATACTGCTTATGCGCAGAACCAACACGCCTGTCGGGAAGCGATGCCAATCAGTTTGTAGTGGCTCAGAGCAACGCCTGAAGCGTCATCATCGGAAGAAGCATATCGCCACTTGGAAATTACGTGAGTGTATCGACGGTTCGTGGAAACACTGATTGAAACCCTTCGGCATGCGTAGCGGCTCGTCCACCAGACTGACCACCTGAGTTACGACGGAAGTGATTTGCTCGGTTCATTGCGACATTTGTATAGTAGTCCCACAAGTGTTCTTGGCCTTGCATACATTCGATTGCCGCGCGCTTTTTTTCCCATACATCCGAGATGTCTAGGAAGACGTCAGGTTTCCATTGCATTTGTTCTGTTTGGTGCGGTTCGAACAAGTAAAGCTGAGGCGCTCCGAGAACTTGTTCACCAGGATTGTGTCCCCAGGCTTGAGCCATCATGCGGCACTCGAGAACCCATTTTGTGGTGTTCATGTGATCAACGTTATATGGATCCCAAAGGGAATGGCTCATCATCCATTTTGGTTGGACTCTGCGAATGATATCTACCAGTCGGTCTTTGTCTTCGCGGTTTACTTCAATTGGATAATCGCCGAGGTCCATGAATTCTATGTTGAATGCATCGAGTGCTTGCGCAGCTGCCATTGCTTCTCTGCGTCGCTCTTCCTTGACCTGCTCAAGAGTCCATCCACCCTTTTTCCAAAGCTTTGCACTTTCCCCTCGCTCACCGAAAGTCAGGCAAACGATGGTCACGTCCCATCCCATTTTTTGATGCAGTGCGATCGCGCCGCCGCAACGCCAAACGAAATCAGCCGCATGAGCGCTGACAACCAATGCTGTATTCTTCGAAGCCAACCCGTATCTCCTTCTATTTCAAATTCTTAGAAGGTTCTCGGTCACTCAGGGATACCGATCATCGCTGAACACAAACACTTTTGGTTATAACACTGTACGTCCTAAACTCGGCATTGTTCGTTGAGGGGATCGCCCCCCGGAACGTCACGTTCATCAAATACCCTAGCGAAAGTTACGGTGGATCAATCCTTGTTCTATCAGACCATCTAAGTGCTGCTCGTCATGAGACGGAATGAGAACAATTTGCGGATTAGTTTCCTTAAGCTGCACCAACGCGGCGACTTGCTGATACACTAAACTGCGACTTTCGGGAGTTTGCATTAAGAAGTTCTGGACTAAACGGGGCCGCCCACTGCGATTGGTCACATTAGAGATGTTCCAAACCACATCTCCCACGAAAATAATCTCCGTTTGGTCGCGGGTTTGAACATAGAACATCACACTGCCCGGGGTGTGTCCTGGCGCTGGGATCATGACGATCCCTGGAGCGATTAGTGTTAAATCTGTAGATGAAACCGTATCTACTCGTCGCAATTCGTCTGGAATGGATTCAGATTGTGCATATATCGCGGTGCCGGCGACTTGCTCTTGAGTCAGCTTCAGCTTCTGCGAGATTGCGGCCAATTCGGGATAGCGAGCAAGATAGCCTATGTGATCTGGATGCTCATGGGTAACCGCAATGGCGTCACTCTCAGCAATTGCCTTGTTAATTCTACCAAATGCGTCGTCGTAAAACTCCTTTCCCGACTCGAACTTGCGAGAAACATATCTATCCATTCCAATATCGATAAGGGTCTGGTGGGTGTCCGATTTTACGAGGAAAGCGGTCCTAATCATCTGTCTTGATGAAAAATCTAAGCCCGCGTGTGTTGCAAAAGTGGGGATATCATCACGCGCTAGCACTTCGACGTCGATGGCATGGGGTAGAGGTTCATTCGTATCTGAGGCCACGTCCCTGAGCGTTTCGAGATCTAACTCGAACGCTGGCGTGTTTGGCAGTCGTCCATCGGCAATGAAATAATAAACCGCCAAAGACAACGCCGCTACTAAACCGGCGAAAGAGTAACCGAACAACCTCAACCCCATAGCTATGCCCTCCGCTGAAGCTTATCGAGACTTGGTGATAGCGGTGCTATCCGCCATTTGAAATTCGTTAGCGCCGGAGGCATTTCGAATTTGCACTTCGAGTTTCTGCATAACGTCAGCGACCATTTTGCGTTCGCATTTTTTATTCAGAGCGAACTTGCTCTCAATTGTTCCACTCATGGTGTCAGAGGCGCAGGCCGCTTTTGCTTGAGCCTCAACATCAGCGATGATTTGCGCATGAGACTGCGAAACGTCGATCGCAAACTCTACTTGTTCAGCTTTTCGTTCGCACGCTTGGGCGGTGAAGCTAGTTGCCACGAAGCAAGATGCGGCTGCGACTGCGGTGATGAATTTAATGTAGGTCATTGCTGATAATCCTTATGTTTGCTACACCCTCTATATCTGTAGAGGGAATATCCCTCTATAAATGTAGAGGATTTGGATTGTCAACCGGCTTAGGAGACTTTTTTGACCACAGATAGAAGAGAGTTGCTTTGTGATTGCGCGATTGTCGTGCTGGCGAGAGCTGGCGCTCGTGGGTTATCGCACCACAAAGTAGATGACGAAGCTGGCATCGCGCGAGGATCGACGTCGTACTATTATCGAACGAGGGCAGCCTTAATCGAGGCTGTGCTAGAGCGCGTCACGCAACTTGATTTGCTCGATGTCTTGTCAATCAATGAGACAGGGAATTTGAGTATCGCAGACGCGGCAAAACTCATTCGATCCTGGCTTCTCGAACCAAGAATTGAAAGGACCATCGCCAAGCATGAGCTATTCTTGGTGGGGGCCAGAGACGAAGAACTTGCGGAAAAACTATCGCAAAATAGAAAGATGATGGTTCAGATAATTTCCAATTCCGCCCAGAAGCTTGTGCCTCACAGGGTACCTCCGGACGAATTGCTTCGCGCTGCGAATATGGCGAGCTGGCTGATTGACGGGATTATGTTTACGGTGGTCCGAGAGCGCTCCTCTCCGCCACCAGAGCAAGAATTGCGTCGTGACCTAGAGAACATCTTGAAGCTTGCCACTACAACCGAAGCTCAGCCCTCATAGCGGTTTCAAACGCGGCATAGGATTTCAAATAAGATGGCGGTCGTTATTGCCCGCGCTCCAACTTCCGCAACTGCTCAATGAGCTTTTGCAAGTTAGGTGGAATAGGTTTTTCCAACATCGGAAAAGATTTGCCCTGCAACTGCGCTAGGGCCGGCGACTTCAATTCAGCGCCGCGTGGGTCAACCTCGGGAGTTTCTTTTTGGTGCTGCGTCTTTTGAGCTTTCACACGAATCTCTTTGTTGATTTTATCAACTAGTGAAGTTTATTTTCAAATTTTTCAAGGGCATAAAAACATATCCGCAAGAGACTGCTGTCTGGGCAAGTGCCTTAGATGCAGATCTCACACTCAAAATACCGCTAGTTTATAGATTGGGAGTGGCTCTATGTTTTCGGTGGCTGAATAACCCACGCAGGCAAGATGCCATTCTGCTGGAAAGCTGAAACTAAGGTAATAAGGGAAATTGGATGGCCTAATTCATCGTGTCGATATACGCCGGATCTTAATGCGAATTACGCCTCCACTCTCGCAGCGACGTAACCGCGTAATTGTACTTATTTGCTAGTGTTTGAATTTGGTTCCATAAAGAAAAAGGAATTTGCGGGGACCCGGGGGACTTAGATTGACAATCGCGCGTTTAGAACAAAACCATGTGCCCAACATCTGACTCAGATAGGCGATCAGGACGCCCAACAGATGAACACAAAACACAAAGAATTCTGGAAGCAGCACATAGTCTTCTTTCGGAGCTAGGCCTGTTTGGCACCTCTATGGAGGCTGTCGCAGCGAAAGCGGGCGTTGCAAAAACGACTTTATACGCGCGCTTTGCCGACAAAAACGCTTTGCTAGAGGCGGTAATCGATTGGGTTGTAACACCGTTCGAAGAAGTGGAGCGTTTGGAAGCTTCAAATAGGAGCATTCGAGACGCCTTGAACGGCTATGGTTTCTATTTGGCAAGCGCGGTTGAGAATGCTCGAATCAGCGGACTTGAGCCGGCTATCTTAGTGAGCTCATCACAAAACAAATATATTGCACGGATGTTTCATAAAAAAGGGCCAGGTCGTGTCCGTGAACTGTTATCAAGCGCCATGGCGGAATGGTGTGAGCAAGAGCGATTGAGCAAGCATGATGAGACCGACACAGCTGAGCGGATGGCTGAAGACTTGTTGAGTCTGTGGCGAGGTCTATTCTCGATTGAAATGAGGCTGGAACATGCTGGGCCGCCGCCGCCTGAATTGATCCGGGCGCGAATTGAGCGCGGAACAGATCGGTTTTTGCACCTCTATGGAACGCCGCTTAGCTAGAATCGCCACCCGACAGAGAGCGCTCCATAATCGATGTCTGCATCGCTACTATTCGTCGGCGTAGCTCCATAGTTGAGGCTAAAATTGACGACCATTCGTTTATACCGCCCCGAAACGCCTACGCTGAACGTTTGGATGAATTCTTCATAGTCAATTGAACGACTATCGCGAAATGCATTTCCATCGAGCGGCAAGAAACGAGCAATTCCATATCCGCCCGTGCTCGCGAAGACTGAATAGTCCCAGGATCTTTCTGAGCGCTCGTCGAAGCCCAATGCTAACCCATAGCCCAAGTCTGAAGAACTGGCGGCCCCGGGTCGTCTTAAGGCGCTACCAAGCTCTACAATTAGTACAGCGCCCGCCCCCGTTAAGAAGGTGCCCGCATCGACCGAGGTAACTCCAGATATTCGCCATTTAGTATCAGCATCAACGGCGCTGCTCCATAAAGGTCGCCCGGCAAGATAACCAATATTGAACACTGGTTCATTGGGGAGCTGTGTCCCCCAACCTTGCGGTTCATCGGCACCGATAAGGTCATGGAAAGCGGTCTGGATATGATCTGCTTGAGTAATTGGCCCTACCGCGCCTACCTTGATCCGCCAGATTTGCGACCAGGTAGGAAAGTCCGTGTGTAATTGCGTATCAAGCATTAATATACCTGAATATGGCTGTTCATTGAGGGGTGGATTTGGATCTGTGATATCACTCGAAGTGTTCATATCATGGGTCAGAATCATCGAGAGATAATTGCGGTCCTTGTCTGGCTCGAACCCAGGAAGAAATTCAAAAAGTCCGCTCCATTTCCTCGCAAATCCATCTTGATCGTGATGAACCAAGCTTTCGCTTTCCCAGGCAATGGCAAGACCGTTGGTATATTGATTGTCCGAACCGGTAAAAATGTCATTCTCTAGTTTAAAGACGAGAGTCCCTTTCTCTGGCGCTGCGAATGCGGGTGAAAAAGAACTTATAACGCCGCACGCTAGGGCTGAGCCACAGAGCGTCTTCGCGTTGTTTCGCAGCGATCGTTTTAAGTTCTTCAGCAGCATCTCTAATCGCCTTGATTTTGTTTTATAGGTCGGACGTTCTGAGCGCTCTATTGAAGATCTGCCGACTGCCAATCGCCCCCAAGTGCTAAGTTCAGATCGATGTACGTTTCGCGCATTGCGCGCTCTACAGAGAGAAGACCACTTTGTGCATCATTCACCGTTTGTTGAATACTCAGCACGTCAATCAAATCGGTTTCGCCTTCTTGATAACTCACTCGAGCAATTCGAAGCGCTTCTTCGGATTCTTTGACTGCGACTTTTAAATTTGCTTCTCGGCGTGCAAGCACGGTTGATTGATCCAACGCTGTCTCGACTTCTGAGAATGCAGTAAGAGCTGCTTGGACATAATTTGCGACTGCTTCGTCCAAATCTGCGCTTTCGATATCGATTTCGCTGTCTAGGCGCCCACCATCAAGCAATGGAACGACTAGGTTTGAAATGAGGCTCCAAGCAACGTTTTCGGGATCAAGAATATTTGATAGATCGTCTGAGGATCCGCCAATGGTTGTTGTAAGTGAAAGCCGAGGCAGCTTTGCGGCTTTCGCCGACTCCAAAGATCCAATCGCAGATGCAATTTGCCGCTCTGCCGAGATCAGATCGGGTCGTCTTTCCAGGAGCTCGGACGGCAAGCCAGCCGGGGGTGCGTCCGGCAGCGCGGGCAGTGTATTTTTTAGGTCAACATCCGCGGATGGATAACGCCCCAAGAGCAGCTCCAAAGCTCGAAAGGCATCGCGTTTTGCCCCCTGCACTTCTTCAAGCGCATCAGCTGCTGTGGCGAGTTCTGCGCGCGCGAGAGCGCGGTCTTGAGACGAGGACATGCCATTGTCGAAACGAACGCCGACAATTCTGGCTGTCTCAGCCAGCGCATCAACGGTGCCTTGCGTGATCTCTTCTTGCCGGATTGCTTCTATGGATAGCAAGTATGCATTGGCTACATTCGCAGCAAGAGAGTATTGAGCAAACCGAAAATCGGCCTGAGCCGCCTCAAAACCTGCAATGGCAGCTGCCTCGCCAGCACGCAATCTTCCCCAGACGTCCAGCTCCCAATCAACTTGAAGCCCAAGACTGAGGTTGCTTGAATCGCCCCCATCGAGGATACCAGACGTATCTGAGCCAGCGCTCAAATCCAAATCAGGTGACAACGCAGCTCCAGCTTGTCTGGCTAAAGCTCTGGCACGCTCTACGTTGGCTGCCGCAGCTGCCAAGTCTTGATTATTTTCTTGAGCTTCCTTCACCAATGCGACCAGTGTTGGATCATTAAACTGTTCGATCCATCCAATGGGTTCACCTCGCACGCTCTCTGCCGCAGCTTGCCATTCAGCTGCGATTAGCGGCGTTGCTGTTTCTGCTCGTGCCCGCGCCTCCTCATCAACCGGCGAGGTCGCACATGCAGAAACTCCAAAGGCAAGGGCCGTCAAAAAAATCGGAAAACGGGACATATTAAACACCCTCCATTGCGCCTTGGGACTCTGTCGACTTGATGTTGAAGTAAATCGCGTAGATCGCGGGTAAGAGAACGAGCGTAATGAGCGTTCCAAAAGTCAAACCGAAAGCGATGACCACTGCCATAGATGAGAAGAATACATCGCTAAAAAGCGGAATTACGCCGAACACGGTGGTCATTGAACCCAGCATTACCGGGCGTACCCGACTAGTTGCAGAGTCTACAACGGCATCAAACCTTGGCTTACCCTCATTAATTTCGAGATCGATTTGATCAATGAGTACAATCGCGTTTTTGATCAGCAAGCCAACCAAAGAAAGTGTTCCTAGGATCGCCATAAATTCGAACGTCGTATCGGTGATCAGCAGCCCAACAACGACCCCGATCAGGACCATTGGCACGATACTCCAAATCGCAATTGGCTGGCGGAGTGCGTTAAACAAGACAACAAGGATAAGCGCGATCGCTATACCAGCGGCTGGGAATGTTCCGGCAAGTTGGCCATTGGCCTCGTCACTATCGCCGATCTCTCCATCCCATCTCAGAGAGTATCCTTCAGGTAACTCGATCTGCTCTATACCTGGTCGAATTCGCTCAAGCAGAGTTGACGCTAGCACGCCGACCCTCGGGTTTGATTGAACCTTGAGGGTCCAAACTCGGTCTTCACGAAGCAATCGCCCGTCTCGCCAAATGACACTCATCCCTCGAACGGTTTCAGAGACCGGGACTGTCCCACCTGTTCGACTGCTGGGAATTTGTATTGTGTCTCCAGAGTCGAAGTCGAAACGATCGCGTTCTGTCGCTCTTGAGATAATTGGAATTAGATCGTCGCCCTCACGATACAAACCAACGGATTTACCGGAGAAATTAGTTGCAAGAGCAGAAGCAAGGTCTTCTCTTGCCACACCGACTCTGCGACCGCGCTCGGCATCATAGTCTGGCACAAAAACCGGCACTTCCTGGCGCCAATCTGTTTTAACACCAACCGCATCTTGGTCCGCCATCATTATCGATTTAGCTTCAGAGGCAAGCCGACGAAGTACTTTTGGATCGGGGCCTTGAAATGTCGCCTCTATTTTAGAGCCTTGGCTGGGTCCCAGGATGAACTTCTTTACGCGCGATTGGGCGTTTGGATAATTTTCATCGAGGTAAGACTGCAGCTTGGGAACCAGGCCTTCAATAACGCTGAACTCTGTCGTTCGAATGATAAACTGGCCATAAGCAAAGTTTGGGTTTTCTGGTGAATAAGTCAGCATGTATCGCAGCGCACCTGAGCCTACGATACTCTGAACCGCATCAATACCTTCAGTCTCCAACAGATACCGCTCAATGCGGGCCATATCTAAAGCAGTGGTCTCAATATGTGTGCCTTCCGGCAGCCAATAATCGATCGCGATCTGAGGTGTAGACGAAGCTGGGAAGAAGCCAGTTTTGGCAAACTGGAAGCCCCAGACGGACGCGGAAAAACTACCAATGGCAACTAGAACAACTAACCAACGCGCTCTAAGCACGCCGCGAATGAACGTTTTATAAGTACGCGTAAAAACACCATCTTTAACGACCGCATTTGCAGCACTTTCTTTAAAAATGAGATCGGTGAGCATTGGCACTAAAGTGATCGCGAAGATCCAGCTATAAAGTAGCGAGATCAAAATGACCCAAAACAGGTCGCCAGCATATTCACCTACATTACCCGGGGCCAAGCCAATTGGAGCGAACGCAATTGCTCCGATAAGGGTGCCGCCGAGTAAGGCCCATTTGGTCTTGTTTGCTGTTTCGATCGCAATTTCTCGTTTCTTTCGACCCGCGCGTATTCCGACCAGAATCCCATCGGTCACAACGATCGCATTATCGACCAACATGCCGAGTGCAATGATCAGAGCGCCGAGCGATATTCTATGGAGAGGGATATCCATATAGCTCATCGTCGCGAGTGTTGCGGCAATGGTGATCAGAAGAGAGAAGCCAATAATGAACGCTGACTTTAGCCCCATGAACAAGAAGAGCGTCACCAAGACAATCACGAGTGCGATGATCACGCTCCAAGCGAAATTATCGACCGCTTCGTTTACGACATCGCCTTGGTTGTAAAATTCAAATAGCTCTATACCGATCGGGCGCTCACCAAGCGTTTCTTGAATTTTTGCTCTGACGCCATCTCCCATTTTGGCGACATTTGCGCCGGAGACATTAGACACTCCAAACCCAATCGCTTCTTGGCCATTGTAACGAACGATGTTGGTTGGAGGGTCTAGATAACCACGTTGGATGTTGGCGATGTCTTCAAGATAGACAAGATCCCCATCGGTGCCTGTGGTGACCACAACTTGTTTTATCTGTTCGACAGAATCAATCGAGCCAGAAGGCTGGACCACTACCGTCATATCACCAACGTGCAGCTCACCTGCTGAAACAACCGAATTTTGTTGAGACAGATCGTTGAAAATGTTCTCGACAGTTACGCCTAAAGCTGCTGCGCGTTCGCGAGAAAACTCGATATAAATCGCCTCGGTTTGTGTCCCGAGCGTTTCAATTTTGGCAACGCCATTTACCGTAAGAAGGTCTTTGCGCAATTCCAGTGCATAGTCTTCCAACTCTTTGATCGAGTATCCTGGACCGGTGAGAAAATAGTATAGCCCATAGACATCGCCATACTGATCATTCACGAGCGGCGTTTCAGCACCGGGCGGAAGATCCCCTGCTGCATCATCCACTCGATTTCGAACTTTAGACCAAACCGCCTGGAGCGCCTCTTTGTCCGGTGAGAAATCGAACTTGATCTCAAGATCGATTGTGGAGACCCCATCGGAAGACGTTGACGTAATCTCTTTAACTTCCTGCATACTCTGCAGCTCAGTCTCGATAACGTCACTGACTTCATTGGCGACTTCTTCGGGCGTGGCGCCAGGGTATTGCGTAATGATTTGAGCATTCCGGATCGTGAACTCGGGATCCTCAAAACGAGGCATTGAGTTGTAAGACATCCAGCCAATCGAAATCGCGAGCACGATCACGATCCAGATAATCAGGCGATTTTTGATGGCATATTCAGCAATGGTCATAGCGGTTACGACTCATACTCTCGAATTTGCATGCCTTCGTTCAGATACTTTCCACCTGCGCCAACAATGGTCTCTCCGCCCTGCAGTCCTTCTGTAACAAGAACCGAGCCGCCTGGACCTGGTTCTACTTTTACGTTTCTGCGAGACACCGTCATGGTTTCTGAATTGACCAACCAAACGAATGTATCGCCCGCTTCAGAAACGATGGAGGTCAGGGGAAGTGTGACAAGCTCTAGCTCTTCACCATCACTCGTTTGAGTTTCAAATCGCCCCGTCAGGATTCCGGTCATTCCGGGCAAAACGACGAGATTGCTCGTCGGTGAGAAAGTGAAACGCGTTTCGAAAGTTTGCGTATTAGCTTCGGCGATAGATGAAGCTTCTGAAAACTCAGCAGGCATAACGGTTCCGGGTGACGCATCCAGCTCAATCTTAATATCAATCGGTTGGACGTTTTCTATGTTCGCAACGACGCTCGCAGGAACTTGCACAATTGCTTCTGCATCACCTTCTGACTGCAAGGTCAGTATCGATTGCTGAGCACTCACATTCTCAAAGGATTCAAAATAGATGTCAGCGACGATGCCATCGAATGGCGCCCTTACGACGCTGTCGCTCAGGGCTTTTTCGGCCGAGCGTAATGCAGCGAGTGTCGTGTCTCTCTGACTGATTCTCTCGTCTAAAACACTTTGCGCGATCGCGTTTTCATTTAGAAGGCGTTCCGCTCGCTCAAACTCGATTTGCGCGTTGTCATACTGGGCTCTGGCACTGGCGACATCGTTCAAAAAATCGCGTTGATCGAGTGTCGCAAGGGCTTGCCCGCGAGTGACTCTGTCGCCCTCAGAAATCCCTAACTCCAGGAGTTGCCCGGAGACTTGAAAAGCGAGATCTGAGGTTGAAGCGGCCCCAACCACGGCGGGAAGCCGCAACGTTCTGACCCCATTTGTCGTTGAGACCTCTATTAGCTTGGCCGGCCTGACGGGAATCTCCAAACTAACTTCTTGAGGACCACCACAAGCGCAAACAAGAACCGATGCTGCACCAATTAGAACATACCGCACACACACCTCCACTACCTATACGGGTGTTTTCATACGGCATCGTTTAATATATGTTTGTTGACAATGGCAACTTATATTTTTTGAACACACAAAATTGGCATTCTTGACGCCTGACGTATCGGCAAACTCGGCGCCAGAGAAACTCATTGGCTACGCGCGCGGAGAAACTCGTTATTTCAACTTGCTTTCAGAGGGCGTTTTAGCTCCCCACCAATTGGAACAGTAGCAGCCTTCAAACAATTGGGCGATTGATTTGGTGATCGTCGGTTTTATATTTTCATACTGCATCGTATGATATATATGGAAGAACAGACAGGAGTTACCCAACACCAAGTTTTGTAAGTAATTTTATCCCACAACCTAGGCCTGTATTGGGGCATTTTTGCCGCGAGTTAATGTCGCTTTTGGAGTGTAACCCACGATGCGTTCTCGCAGAATGCAGATCAAAGAGCAGTTTGAAGACACGGTTAGTGGAGGTGCGCCCTATCCAATCGTTCGCGAACGTCGCCTCTTCAAGATTGTTCAGCTCAGGGACAGCGCAGTAGGTTTCGAAATCATGGTGTATGGCCAGGAACGTTCCTGGGATCGGACATTGGTCATAGTTCACACTATTTATCATCCGGTTCCTCCACCTCAGCACGTTTGTGAAATAATGGCGAACGCAGGTTGGCGCATAGTATTTGTTCGACGGCCGGGCTTTGGCCGCTCAAGTCCACTCCCGCAAAAGCTGTATGATACCGATCTTATAAGGACCAGCGCCACAGTCTCTGCGGAGGCCTCTGTACTCGCGCGCCTCATTCACGAGCTGGACATTGAGGACGCGACACTTCTTGGTATTGCTACCGCCGCCCCAGTGGCAGCTCGCCTGGCCTTCTTGTCAAAGCGGGTCTCTAGACTTGCATTGATAAACCCAAGTCTTCGAACCCCTCAATGGCACTCGAACACTCCCAAATGGGTTCGCACAGTTATCGACCAAGTTTTTCAAAGTCGCGCCGGTGTCTACCTTGCGGAACGAGGTTTCAAGCATCTGTTACGCAGGGATATAGACAGCTTTTACAAGCAGTTCGCAAACGGAGGCGGGGCAGATAACACATTCTATGAACAGAATAGGATAGACCATCTACACGCTCGAGAAGTTCTCCTGAAAGTGAGCTCCGACATCATATTTGCCGAAGTTCATATCAACGCCTGCAATGACAGTTTCTTCACCGATGGTTTATTCGAACACTTGGAGACGAAATTTTTTATAGGCGCGGATTGCACTGAGTATTGGCGTTCAGAACTTGAGCATGAAGCCGCTCGAACCGGAGCGCGGCTTCATATCGCTCCACAAGGAGATTTATCCAATGGCATGAGTTGTCCTCAATTTTTAGTCGATAACTTGGCGTGAGACGGTTTGAGGAGCCAGGGGATTGTGCTTTCGAGTCTCGAAGTCAGCGGAAGCATTTGCGCGTCCACCACTCGGGTATCAAAGCGCAGGGATGGATAGCAAGAGTATGCTAAACGTAGTCCATTCCATTCTATTTGTTTGCGGCGGCCTCGCCGGTTTTTTTATATGCAAAGCACTGCCTTTGCTGAGCACGAGATCTGAAAAAGTAAGGCGATCGAAATCGAGCGAAACAGCATGGGATTCCGAGATAGTAGACGGGTCTAGAATCCTCGTGGCAAGCGCAGACCAATTGAAGATTGCTTTGGAGCGGCTCCGTCAAAACCTAAGCCTGCTTGAAAGCCAAATTGATCGTCAACAAAGTGAGTGTTTGGACAATGATACTCGAGATCTTGAACACTTTATTGATGAGTTGGTTGCTCTTTCAAAGCTAAATTTACGCGGCAATAGCGAGTTGAGCCAACCTGTAGATTTAGTAGAAATTGCTGGTGATGAGAGTGATCGCTTCGGAGACGTCGATTTCGACAGTGACACTCTAGAGTTTGTTATCGGTGATATAAACCTGCTTCGAAAACTCATCAGGTGCTTATTGGAACACACGGCGGAATGGGGAGCCTCCCCCGCCCAAGTCATGGTACGCTCACAGGATCAACGAGTGCTGTTGGAGATATCCCATGCTCATCGCGGAATGCGTCAGGACGAGTTCGATCAAATTACAGATTTAGCGCCGAGCCGGTCTCCCGAGGAACGTGGGCAACAGGATGCGATCCGGCTTTTAACGGTCAACTGGATCGCCCAGGTGCACTCTGCCGAGATTTCCTTTCAATCTCATCACTCACCACAAATCATCGTTAGCTTTGCTGCTTACGACGACCCAATAGAACTCATCGACAATTATTCGTGGTAGCCATGAAACCTGCCTTCAAGTTGAACAATCATACGCGTCGCGTGGCCGGAAAACTATGATCTATCTCGGCTTAAAAGACTCAGTGATTTGGCGCCAAATTGAGAAGGCGCAATAGCATGACGCTACAACCACGTCTTACTGAAAACGTTCCTGAGGTAGACCCTCAACACTTACGCCTATCTTACATCCGTTGCTCACATGTGTTTGGAGAAACTGAGACAGCCGGGTCTATTAAAGCCAACGACGTTCTAGCTCAGTTGTCTAAAATTGCGCCACTCCTCGATCCTGATCAGATCTTCGACTTATTTCGCAGGCTCTGCCTGTCGGTACAACTTATAGCCGATATCGATGCCAGGTGGATTGATAACGGCATGCCAGGAACGCGACCCGAGGCAATTCCCTTCGCTTTTTACATTTTTGCGAGTGCGGAAGCTGCATTTGAGGACCAGTATGATGGCTACACCAATACTTACTTCGCTCGTGAGGTCGTCAAAGAGGCGACAAGCCTATTCCGTCTCCATTGATAAGAGACGCCCCTGTCTATCCGTTTGATCGTTCCGGCACCAAGCGACGGACCATTTCAATCAAGAACGCGGTGGTTAAGCTGAAAAGGATCAGTCCATTGGCGGCCATGACGGCCGATAGAATACGCCAATTTCCCTCCAATGTGATGTCACCGAACCCCAAGGTCGTGAATGCTACTGTGGAGAAATATATTGCCGTCTCCAAATCTTCGAAGATCCCCAAAACCAAATAAAGTGCTGCCCAAATCCAAACGGCAACTGAAAGTCCCGCCATCAGCCAGAGAGTCAGAATGAGCAGAGCAAGGATCCGCTTAAAGAATGAAAAGCCCCTGGCTAGCCAGTCTTCAACACGCGAGTGGATGAGCACAGACACGCCAACGAAAGCAACGTGAACAATAAGAGTTGCGATCACACAAGCGGTGGAGATCAAAAGTTGCAGAAACATACCGCCCTCTCTCTAGCTGGCTTAAGATAAAATGGTTGGCATTCAATTTTGGGAAAAGGAAGAGCCACTGTTAGAATGAACTCAGTGCATTCTGGGATCACACTGAGTAGCTTACCCTTGCTCTGAATTGTAATGGAAAAGAATAAATTTTCATGGAGCTATAAGCGCGGTTTCAATAGCTCTCGCGTATAATTGGTTCGATGCAAACCACGCCTAATACCCCTAAAGAGTTAAACGCGTTTGCGCTGCGTTACGCGAATGAACTTCGGCAAGATATCACCAAGTACGACTTACTAAGAAAACTAACGATGTATCTCATCGCGCTCGGCACCGCAGTTATTGTTGGGGTATGGTATTGGTTTTCCTTGGCCGACTTCGGCACATCATCGCAGTTTCTCTCTATTGATTTCTTTCAGACTACAATAATTATGCTGTTGGTCGGCAGCTCGACTATTCTTGGCGGCCTGCACGCATTCTCAGCGTATGTTCGGCGCAGCACGAAACGGAAAGTCTTCCCGGCGCTCGCCCAAAGTTTAGGTTGGCAATACACATCCAACGAGTCCGCACATCTGCCACTGGGCTTGTTCTCACGATACGAAATTCTGCCCGCAGACTATAATTGGTCGAAAACGCAAAATCATCTCGTCGGCAAAATAGACGAGGTTGCCTTCATGGCGTTTGATCTGAAACTCACGCGCCGTGGGGACAAAAACAAGAAGAGCAACGTTTTTAAGGGCACCGTGTTCGCCTTCCAGTTTCCAAGCAAATTCGCCGCTCAGACAGTGCTTTTGGAGGACAAGGGTTGGTTCAATCGGAGCAAACTAAAAGTCGAGAAACGTCCCGGTTGGAGTCATTTCTCTCACACCAGGTCAGATACAACAGCCGAGAATCTAGAACGTGTGATTATCGCCGATCCCGTCTTTGAGAAAAAGTTCGAAGCTTATGGATCTGATCAGGTCGAGGCGCGTGTTTTACTGACGCCGGATTTCATTGAGAACATGGTGGCCCTTGAAGCGTCCATCTATGGAAAAAATCTGCGCTGCGCTTTCGTTGGCAACAAACTGTTGATCTCAATCAAGGAGCCGGCGGTGAAAAATCCAGTGAAATTAATCACATCCATATCAGCCGACTTTCTAGTTCATTCCTTGATGCAAGAAGCCGTCACGATCCTTCGGATCGCCCGCCGCGTAGCGGGGCGTAAGAACAGCTTCCAACGCACGATGCGAACGCGCCGCGAGCAGCGTCAGCATACTAAGTCCTCTGCGGCGTAATCGGAGTAATCCGGGCCGACAATTTTCTCCCGGTGGTCGCTCGTATAAAATTCGTTGATCGGCACTTCATCGCTTACCGCAACTGCCCCGAGCTTCTGGCCAACCTCTAGTGCCATTCCCGCAATTATAACGGCGCAGCCACGCCGTACACATCGTCATGCCAGCTGGAATACATAGTTTTAGACCTAATGAAAAAAAGTCCTCGGAGGTTCACCCCGAGGACATGAAATTGAGCCAAAACCGCTCTCTTCGATTTTTTTGTCTAAGTCAAAAGATCGAAGCGATCAGCATGCATTACCTTGCTCCAAACCGCCGCGAAGTCTCTCACAAACTTCTCTTTATTGTCGTCTTGAGCGTAGACCTCAGCATAAGCGCGCAAGACCGAGTTTGATCCAAAAACCAAATCCGCACTGGTTGCGGTCCATTTAACTTTGCCAGACTTTCGATCAAGAATTTCATAAATCCCGTCATCCTCCGCCGGGTGCCAGGAATTATCCATATCCGTTAAATTGACGAAAAAGTCTGTCGAGAGCGTCCCAACATTATCTGTGAAGACCCCGTGCGAGCTTCCGCCATAGTTGGCGCCGAGCACCCGCATTCCGCCTGCCAGTACGGTCATTTCTTGCGCTGTTAGTCCGATCAATTGGGCACGGTCCAACATCATTTCTTCCGGTGAGACCGAGTAGTCCTCTTTCTTGAAGTTCCTGAAACCATCTGCGAGCGGTTCGAGCACTGAGAACGAAGGCGCATCGGTCATTTCATCTGTCGCGTCTCCACGCCCCGGCTCGAATGGAACTTTGACGCTAAACCCGGCTCTCTCAATTGCGGCTTCGATTGCTAAGTTCCCTGCAATAACGATAACGTCGGCGATCGAAGCCCCGGTTTGAGCAGAGATTGGCTCTAGGATGCCAAGAACTTTACTCAATCGTTCCGGTTCGTTGCCAATCCAATCCTTTTGCGGCTCGAGGCGAATGCGTGCACCGTTTGCGCCTCCTCGCTTATCAGAACCTCGATATGTTCGCGCGCTATCCCAAGCGGTTGTAATTAGCTCATCAGATGTGAGCCCGCTTTTGGCGATCATAGATTTGACATTCTGAACATCGTAGTCCGTCGATCCTTTTGGAATTGGATCCTGCCAGATCAAATCCTCTTCAGGCACATCAGGCCCAATGTAGTTTGCGCGCGGCCCCATATCTCGGTGGGTGAGCTTAAACCAAGCCCGTGCAAACGCGTCAGCAAAATAGTCAGGATCGGCCATAAACTTATGGCAAATCTCATTGTAAATCGGGTCGACTTTCATCGCCATATCGGCGTCTGTCATCATTGGGTTATTACGAATGCTAGGATCAGAAGCGTCTAGGGGTTTATCTCGTTCTTTGATGTCGATGGGTTCCCATTGCCAGGCTCCACCTGGCGATTTCACCGATTCCCACTCGTAGCCGAACAGAAGGTCAAAGTAGCCCATGTCAAACACGAGTGGGTGTGTTGTCCATGCTCCTTCGATGCCAGACGTCCAAGCCTGGTTAGCTTTCCCCTGGTGCCCGTCATTAGACCAACCTAAGCCTTGTGCCTCATGACCTGCGGCTTCTGGAGAAGCGCCGATATTGTGTTCCTGTGCCATGCCATGGGCTTTGCCGACAGTATGTCCGCCACATGTGAGGGCTGCCGTTTCGACGTCGTCCATCGCCATACGTGCAAATGTTTCGCGGACGTGAAGCGCGGTGCGCGCCGGATTAGGGATGCCATTGACGCCCTCTGGATTGACGTAGATCAATCCCATGTGCGTTGCGGCTAATGGGTTTTCCAGAGTGCCAGCGTTTTCGAGGTCTTCATAACGCTCCTCGCTGTTTGCCAGCCATTCACTTTCTGCCCCCCAATAAACGTCTTTCTCTGGTCCCCAGATATCTTCTCGCCCAAACCCAAAACCGAAAGTTTTAAGACCCATTGATTCATAGGCGATCGTGCCAGCAAGAATGATCAGGTCGCCCCAAGATATTGCGTTACCGTATTTCTTTTTGATGGGCCATAAAAGGCGGCGCGCTTTATCCAAGCTGACATTATCTGGCCATGAGTTGAGGGGAGCAAAACGAATATTGCCAGCCCCTCCCCCGCCGCGTACAAAATTCAATAAGTAAGAACCCCCCCAATTCCAAAACAAACAGATAAATAAACCCCCCAAAATCCCCCAAAAAAAAGGCCACCAAAACAGACAATAAGTAAAGAGAACGGGCA
>ERZ1740062.547-NODE-547-length-19609-cov-4.026951_pt1 | contig 19609 bp, 20 predicted proteins | sample MGYA00581741_ERZ1740062 | MGnify/ENA primary metagenome ERZ1740062 (study PRJEB43018, sample SAMN04849747) | marine metagenome | isolation source: floating plastic debris | place: Pacific Ocean | collected 2008-09-01 | study: EMG produced TPA metagenomics assembly...
CCGCACTACCCGCGCCGTGGAACGGCGGATGATGGATTGCCTTATGTCCGAGCGTGCGCGTATTCTGGGGGGACGGATCAGCCCCTTTGGCCTGAGGGAAATGTCACGCCAGCGGTTGCGGCCGAGCTTTCTGGAAACCAGCACGACGATGTGCCACACTTGCGGCGGATCGGGCTTTGTTCGTTCCATCGAGTCAACGGCGCTTCTGATTATCCGTACCCTTGAAGAAGAAGGCGTGCGCGAGAGAAGCGCGAAAATCACCGTTGCCGTTCATACTGAAGTGGCGATTTATTTGCTTAACCAGAAGCGGGCCGTCATTCAGGAGCTGGAAAATGTTTATGGCATGACGATCCTGATCGTCGCCGATCCGACCTCCAACCTTAATGATTACAAGATTGACCGGGAAAAAGGAAAGCCGGGCGATTTGACGCCGGTTACGCGTGAAGTTACCTCCGCCTACACCGGCACTATTGAGGAAGAGGAAGCCGAACAATCCTCGAACGAGTCAAATGGAGATGAGGATGGCACGGCACCGAAACGCCGCCGTCGCCGTCGGCGGCGGAAGCCGCGCGATGAGAACGCAGATCAGGAGGCGAATGCCGAGGAGCAGTCCGATGAGAACCAGCCCGCAAGCGGTGAAGATGAAAGCGAAGGCGGGGAGCCCAAGCGTCGTCGCCGTGGAAAACGCGGGGGTCGTCGGCGCTCGCGCAATGCCGCCTCTGATGATCAGCAGACGCAGGAAAACAGGACGGGCGAAGATAGCGCTAGCTCCACAGGAGCCGATGCAGTCGTCATTCCGATCTCTGTAACCGACGAGAGCAAGGCCGAGACTGTTGAGACGGCGGAAGTCGCCACGCAGTCTGAAACACCTGAAACTGTGGAAGTGGCTGAGGTTGCGGGAAAGAAACCGCGTCGCTCCCGTCGTAAGCCGAAGGCTGATAAAGAGGAAGAAGCAAGCCCAACAAGCGAGACTGCGGACACTCCTGCTGAAGAGACTGCTGAGCAATCGGAGAAACCGAAGAAAGCTCCTGCACGCCGGCGCAGGACCGCGAAGAAAGAGGAAGCGCCAACATCTGCGGCTGAACCCGCAGAGACCGCCGCAGTGGCGGAGGCCCCTTCTGAGCCTGTAGTACCTGCTCCTACCGAGGAGCCAAAAGTGGAGGCTGCTGAAAAACCAGTTTCCGTGACCTTGGTGACCGAGGAAGCGGCGGAAGAAGCCGTGGTGGAAAAGAAACCCAAACGCAGCGGCTGGTGGCGGCGCGGATAGTCTCCGACAGCAAGACGAGATAGAAAAAAGGGAGCTTAACTGCTCCCTTTTTGAATTCCGGGCCAGTTTTTTAAACGCTCAACCGCCTGCTCAATGGTGCTCGTCGATCCAGCAAAGGAAAAGCGAACATAGCCGTTGCCGCGATGAGGGTCGAAATCAAGTCCCGGTGTTGCGGCTACCCCCGTCTCATTCAGCATTTTCTTACAAAATGCCACCGAGTCATTGGTGAAATCACGCACATCCGCGTAGACATAGAACGCCCCATCGGCGGAGGCGAGCCGCGTGAGACCGAGTTTTGGCAGGTCACTGAGCAGGATATCGCGGTTGCGGGCATAGCCTTTGACATTCTTCTCAAGCTCGTCCTTGCAATCAAAGGCGGCAACAGCGGCATATTGGCTGAGCGCCGGTGGTGAGATAAAAAGGTTCTGCGCGAGTTTCTCGATTGTGCTGACGAGCCGTTCTGGCACGATCATCCAGCCAAGCCGCCAGCCGGTCATGGAGAAATATTTGGAGAAGGAGTTGATGACGATCGCCTCGTCCGTCAGCTCCAGCACTGTGGTAGCGGGCGTCTCATAGGTAATGCCATGATAAATCTCGTCGGAGATAAACTGCAAACCGCGTCCCGCACAATAATCGACAAGTGCCGCCAGTTCATCGTGCTTGATCATGGTGCCCGTGGGATTCGATGGGCTGGCAACCAGCAATCCGGCAATGGAGTCCGTCAGCGTATCGATCAACTCTGGCGTCGGCTGGAAATTTGTCTCCTCATGACAGGGCAAGCCGACGGGCACCAGATCAAGAGAGGTCAGAATATTACGATAGGCAGGATAGCCCGGCTCGGCGAGGACGATGCCGTCCCCCTTCTCGAATGCTGAGAGGAATGACAATAAAAAACCGCCCGAGGATCCCGTGGTGACGATAACCCGTTCCATCGGGATATCCACACCGTAAAAATCCTTGTAATGCCGAGCGATGGCGTCGCGCAGCGGGGCAATGCCGAGGGCGTCCGTATAGCCGATCTGCTGGTTCTCCAGCGCGTCTTTTGCCGCGGCCAATACCTTCGATGGTGCAGGCGTTCCCGGTTGTCCCACCTCCATATGGAAGACCTCATCGCCGCCTTGTTCGCGCAGGTTCGCGGCTTTTAGAACTTCCATTGCAATAAAGGGGCTGATTTCCCTGCCTGGATTGTTTGCCATTCCTCTTCCTTCGAATGCAGAGATCAGTTTTCAATTAGGGACAAGCCATAGCCGCGCGGATCATGGCGGGAAATGCAGTTGAATACCTTGCCGTTCAGACAATAAATTGCGTTAACGGAGGCTAGTCGATCAACCTCCACCATAACCGGAAACTCTCCCTGTAGACTGGCGACGTCCTCAGCCGTCATAGCAGTCTCATAAAGCAGAGGGAGTTGGTTGCCCATGGTGAAAAGGCGCGCGGTATCCATCGCAGGATCGAGATTATTGCCTTTTGCGAAGATATTTAGTGCGGTTGAAACAGAGGCCACCGTTGCCGCTGCCCCGCCTGTTGCCGCCCCGGCATAGTAAAAATCTTTATTCGGCAGGTTCACGACCAATATCGGGGATGTTTGAAATTCCCGCTGTTCCGGCGGCAGATTTCCGGCCATAACGATGCCGGTTATCTCTCCCATTTGGCCACTACCGAAGGGAAAGCCGAGCCCGACGACACAGGCCACCGGCCCACCCTCATTATCTGTGGTGACGAAGGACGTCGTGCCATGGCTGATAAAGGGGGACATGGCCGGAATATCGGAAAAAGCAGCTGCCGCTGCCCGGGCGATTTCAATCTGGGGAATGGAGACATCGATACCAAGGATGCCCTTGCCGCCATAGAGCAGCTTCCACAGCTTGCTATATACATCACCGGAGGGTCCCGCAGAAACACCAGCCATATTGTTATCCACGCGGAAGCTTTGCGCTTCTTTCCAAACCGGCTTGTAGTTCAGCATGTCGGACGAAGTGATGTTGCCGCCCGCGGCGCGTGCATCCTCATTAAAGGTTTTGGCCCAGTTGCCAATGTAGAAGGCGGCGCCGCCTTCCGACCGCAAGGCTGAAATGAGGCTGGCAAGCCGTATCTGGCGTATTTTTGTGCCTTCCGCCACAAACTCTCCATCTTTATCCATAAAAATGTTCTGGATGCCGTAGTCGAGAAGGAGCTGATCCTTATTCAGGACCATTGCCATATGCTGTGCGCGGGAGAGAGGTTGGCCGAAGTTCGCAATTTGCTCTGCTGGCGCGAGAAGCTGCGACCACTCAAGCCTGCCGTAGCGGGCCTGCAACGCTGCCATGCCGCGGATATTGCCAGGAATGCCGATCGATCCGCCACCCGCAGGCGCCCGGTTGAAAAATTGCAAATTTTCGAGCTTGTTTGTCTCGGGAACATAGACGATGCACTCCCCGCCACCGCCGAGGGACGCCGCAATCGGATAGGTCACGGCGAGGGCGAAATAAAGCGCGGTCGCTGCATCGGCCGCCGTTCCGCCGGAGGAAAGAATATCTTCCGCGATGAGGGTTGCGCGGGGCTCGTCAGAGGCAGCACCACCAAGATTCCCTTCAACATTGCCGATTTGCCCGACGGGAACAGACGGACCGCCACAGGCACTGAGCGTGAGAGGCGCGAGACATGCGAGTGATATCAATCGAAGCTTCCATTGACGGGAGCGGCTCCAGTTCCTAGTTTTAGGAAGTGATAAAAGGATTTTTTTCTTGATCAAACGCATATTTACGCCGGTATCCATATTCTTGGTCCTGTTACTGTCTTTGGAAAGCGCCGCTGCCAAAGAGACGGCTCCTTCTTTCATTCGTGACGCAGAAATTGAACACACCCTTCGCGCTTACGCAAGGCCTCTGTTCAGGGCGGCGGGACTGAATGGCGACGACGTGGAAATTTATATCATCAACAGCACCGACCTCAACGCCTTTGTTGCGGGCGGCCAGAGATTGTTTATGTATCGCGGCTTGTTGGAGCGGGTTGAAAATCCGGGTCAGCTAAAGGGCGTGATTGCCCATGAAACGGGCCATATCGCGGGCGGGCATCTGGCGCGTACGCGGGATGCACTTGCGAACGCGAATGTGAAGAGCATCGTTGGCATGATTCTCGGCCTTGCCGCAATGGCGGCGGGCGGCGGTGAGGCCGGCGCGGCGGTTGTTCTCGGCTCCCAGGATGCAGCGACGAAATCCTTCCTCAGCTACAGCCGGACACAGGAAAGTTCCGCGGACCAGGCAGCGATTACCTATCTGGATCGAACGGGGCAATCCGGGCGCGGCATGACGGAGTTTCTTGAAATTATCGGCAAGGATCAGTATCAGCCGCAATCAACCATTTCCTCCTACTACCGGAGTCATCCGGTGAGTTCCGAGCGTGTGTCGGCTCTGGCACAGCGGGTGAACAAGTCGCCCTATAAGGATACGCCGCCAAGTGAGGCCGATGTGATTGCTCTCAAGCGAATGCAGGCGAAACTTTATGGTTTTACCCGACCTCTTCCCAAGACACTCAAGAAATATCCTGAAAGTGATCAAAGCGTCGAAGGGCGATACGCGCGTGCCATTGGCTATTTCCGCTATCCTGATCTTCCCAAGGCGATCCAGGAGATCGACAGCTTGATCGTGGAATATCCTTCTGATCCCTACTTTCATGAGCTCAAAGGACAGGCTCTTTATGAGAATGGTGATATTTTCGGCGCCCTCGTTCCGCTGGAAACAGCCATGACGCTTGCGCCGAATGAACCCCTCATCCTGACTTTTTATGGCACGGTGCTGAATGCCACTGGGGATGTACGCAATGCGGAGCGGGCCATTGTCGTTCTGAACGATAGCCTCACTTTTGATCCGAACAACGGAAATACATGGGATCAATTGGCCACGGCCTATAGCCGGACTGGTGATACAGGGATGCTGTCCCTGGCGAGCGCCGAACGCTCCTTGCTGAATGGGGACAATCAAAAGGCCATCTTTTATGCAAAGCGGGCGCAGGATTTCTTTAAAGTGGGAAGCCCGTCCTATCTTCGTATGGACGACATCATTACCTTTGCCAATCAGGCGTCACGAGAACAATAGCCCGTGACGCCTGGCAGGGCTATTTCTGAGTTTTTAGCAAGTCCCGAATTTCTTCAAGCAGAACTTCCTCGCGTGGCGGTGCGGCGGGTTCGGCCGGGGCTTCCTCTTCTTTCGGGGTCAAGCGATTGATCTGCTTGATCAGGAGGAATACCGCAAAGGCAACGATGATGAAACTGAACACAGTATTGATGAAAGCGCCGTAATTCAGAGTCACGGCACCGGCCTCTTTCGCGGCGGCAAGGGTCTCATAAGTTCCGCCAGAGAGAGTGATGAAGAAATCTGTAAAATCAACGCCACCCAGAAGCATGCCGATCGGCGGCATGATAACGTCAGCAACGAGTGATTTGACGATCGTTCCAAATGCAGCACCAATAATGATACCAACGGCCATGTCGACAACATTGCCGCGCATGGCGAATTCTTTGAATTCCTTAAGCATTACCTACCCCCAACTCTTAAAAGTATAAGCGCATATTTGTACTATCTTACGGGTTATTGTGCAATTCTCCCGCATTATTAACTATAATACACTTTGGAAAATCCACAATCGTGTTTATATGGATTGGGATTAATGCGCATTGAACCTGCAGAAATGATCACAGGAAAGTTTATTTGATTTTATCGGGCGCTCGCGCATACTCGATAAAAATCAATCTCTGAAAGTAACACTATGTCCGGCAAAACCAGGCTCAGCAGCCTCAGCATTCTCTCTCTTTGCGCCCTCATCGGATTGATCGCCTTTGGCGCCTATCAGTATGTACTGGCGAAGCCCCAAGTGTCGGAGGATGAATTTGGCGAGCGGGTCCGTGCCTATCTTCTCTCCAATCCGCAGGTGCTGCGGGAGGTAATTGCGGAACTGAGCAAGCAAGAAGAAGTGGCGGCCTCTACGGAACGTCAGGGTTTGATAGCGTCCCTCGCGACAGATTTGAAAGAGGACGGGTATAGCTATGTTGCCGGAAACCCCGATGGTGATGTGACGATTGTGGAATTTTTCGACTATCGCTGCGGTTACTGCAAGCAGAGCTTCCCGGAATTGATGAAAACCGTTGAGGAAGATGGCAATATCCGCTTAGTTTTGAAGGAATTCCCCATTCTCGGCCCGGATTCCTTTCTCGCCTCCCAGGCAGCCATCGCCTCGTTAGAGCAAGATAAATATCTCGAATTTCATACCGCGCTGATGGGAAGTCGCGGTGGCGTGACGATTGAGCGTATCCGCAGCATTGCCGCAGATGTCGGCCTTGATGTGGAAAAGCTTGAGGCCGACATGAAAAAAGATGCCGTGCGTGAGGTTGTCGAGAAAAACTATGTGCTCGCCAAGCAGCTCGGAATTAGCGGCACGCCGGCCTTTATTATTGGCGATGAATTCATCCCCGGCGTTGTTTCGGGGGAGCAGATGAAGGAAATCATTTCGGCGGCGCGGGAATCTGCTGCTCTCGCCGCCAATAATGACTCTTGATTTAACCGCGCTAGATCACGCCCCGGCGAATCTGGTCAAGCTCGATTGATTCGAAAAGCGCCTGGAAATTCCCCTCCCCGAAACCTTCATTTCCTTTTCGTTGGATAATTTCGAAGAAAATCGGGCCGATCACATTCTGGGTGAATATCTGCAGCAGAAGTCCCTGCCCCTCGGTTGGCGCGCCATCGACAAGGATTTGCAGCTCCCATAGTTTCTCCAGGTTCTCGCCGTGGTCCTTCACCCGATCATCCACATTCTCATAGTATGTGTCCGGTGTGCTCTGGAACAGCGTGCCGCTCTTCTTCATCGCTGCCACGGTCGAGTAGATATCGTTAGTACCGAGCGCGATATGCTGGATCCCTTCGCCGTGATAGGCGTTGAGATACTCCTGGATCTGCGACTTGTCGTCGGAGCTTTCATTGATCGGGATGCGGATCTTGCCGCAGGGGCTGGTCATTGCCTTGCTTTTAAGACCCGTCAGCTTGCCCTCGATATCAAAATAGCGGATTTCTTTAAAATTAAAGAGCCGCTCATAGAATTCCGACCATTCGCTCATCCGCCCGCGATGCACATTGTGAGTGAGATGGTCGATATAGGTAAGGCCCGTTCCCTCGGGATGACGCTCCTCTCCTTCGATGGGCAGGAAATCAACATCATAGATGGAGCCTTTATCACCATAACGGTCGACAAGATCGATCAGCTACTCCCCGATTCCCTTGATTGCCGGGATGTGCAGCTCCATCGGGCCCGCATCTGACGGTACGACCCATGCGCCGAGTTCTTCTGCCCGCTTGATTGCTTTGGCCGCATCCTTAACCCGAAACGCCATGGCACAAGCGCAGGGCCCGTGAATGCGCGCGAAAGACTGCGCGAAGCTGTTGGGCTCGGCATTGACGATAAAATTAACATCCCCCTGCCGATAGAGTGTCACATCCTTGGAGCGATGCTTCGCGACAGCACGAAAACCCATGGAAATAAAAAGCTCGCCAAGCGCTTCTGGGTCCTGCGCGGCATATTCGACTAATTCGAAGCCGTCGGTTTCCATCGGATTGTCCCACAAATCAGCCATATCGATCCCTCCGGTAAAAAGTAGTTTCATTTGAAACTTTAATCCGTAAAATGTATCGGGTAATGAGTAAAGTCAAGGCTGTTTCAATGAATGATATGCAACGAAGTCTCTATCTGCCCCGCTTCCTTCCCTACCGGTTGACCAAGCTGTCAGGGATGATTAGCCGCAACCTTGCTGCGAAATACTCAACAATGTTCGATCTTACCATCGCGGAGTGGCGCATTGTGGCGCTGCTTGGTTCCAACCCCGGCCTGACTGCGCGGGAGATTGCGCCGCTTGCCTCCCTCGACAAGGTCAGTATCAGCCGGGCGGTGGAACGGCTCGTGAAGTCGGGCCGTCTTGAAAAACGCAAACTTGATGGAGACCGACGCTCTGCCGCGCTTTACCTGACGGAAGCAGGAACATCGACACTGGCGGAGATTATTCCGCTCGCGCAGAGATACGAAGATCAGCTACTTGCCGAATTCACCCCGGAGGAGAATGAGCAGCTGGATCATTTTCTGAACCGGCTGGATGCGATGGCGGATACGCTAAAGTAACTTGTGTCTAAAAGGGCTCAAGCCGTCCGAAGCCGGGCAGTTTCAAGGCGAAATCATCGATATCCACACCGAGGGTGAGGCCCAGCAGATGCAGTTCAACTCCCTCTACCGGGCTTAGCGTAAAGCCCCCAAAGCCGAGCAGGGAAAGCTGAACCCCCTGCCCGCTTACCGCGCTCCCAAGGGGCACTCCGCCGGAGATATAGTCCTTGCCGATGGCGGTTGGGGGCAGATCGAGGTTGAGTTCTGGCACCGCACGGCCGATATGGGCGATAAAGCTGTTGGAATTCGGGCCGGGCCAGACACGATATTCATATTTATGCGGATAGCTTTCAACCGCCGCCGCGATTTTTGCGATCAGCTTCTCCGCCGCCTCTCCCTTAACCTCGGCTAGCAGTTCGGGTTCATTGCCGAACCAGTAATTATCGGGCCGACCGCGGCTTTGAACGAGTGCATTGCCGCCGTTCCGCGCGCGCCAGCCGATAACTTCATAGCGGTCATAGGTTTCTGCATTCCTTGGCTTCACGGCAATCCAGGTGTGGATCGCGAAATTCCCGCGCCAGCCCCAGGTACGCGCACCAAAAACCTGAATAATCGCATCTGGATGGGTTTCGGGTGCAGGCGACATCCCGCTCGTATCCCGCCGCGCAGACGACCAACTCGACGCCTCCGACGAGGTTCCCGCCGCGACCGAGAGCATCTGCGGCAGGCCGAAGAGCACGATTGCGCATATGAGAATAAGAAAAACCTTCCGAACCGCCGCCATACCACCCATTATCCCGCACTGCACAAAAGATGAGTATAAGGGTAAGATCGAATTTCACAAAATCAATCCTATGAGAGGATGAAGGGAAGATTTAATTCATTTCATATTTCTCTGGTATTTGAAAAGATTTTGAAAGCCGGTTTGCAAGAATGCATGTCCGCCTGCCATTAAAAAGCAGAACAGAATATAGCCGCCAATGAAATTGTTGTTGAATGGATAGAGGGCGCGAAACCCTATCAGATTGCAAATCATCATCAAGGTTCCAAAAGCTATATCTTTCGCCGGTAAAAATGAGCGAAAACGATCGGATCTCAAATGTGGATGATGGATTGATAACAGGAAATAAATTACAGAGAAAATTATGCTGGTCACCACATAAAACCAGAAGCGGGTATGCAGGAAACCGATGGACGCGTAGAAAACAAAAAAATAGAAAAAGCAAACTGCCAATCCAAAATGAAATACATTCTCGTTTAGTGTGGATCTGACATTCTGTATCAAGAAGCTAAAAATTTTCATTGTTCTGATATCTACCAGCACCTTACGTCAAAGCCTGCGTCATACGGACCGTCAGTAATAAAGACAATTAATAAAAATCCGACAACGTCTACATTAACTTCTGCGGGATAGTTACGATCCGATTTCTTCGCGGGCATCAAAACCAATTTTTCGATTTCTTTCTTCAAGCTATCCAAGGTTTCTTGCATTGCAATAATCCGATACACCTTTGTTGCCCTGTAACTGCAATGATTACCGTTACTTTCATTATAGATATCTGAACCTTCTGCCATAACTACATAATATTCCGGAAGAAGGCTCTCCACTTTCGACATTTGTCGTGAAAAATTCCAAAGCTGAATATTATTTACCAGAATCGAACCCCAGAACGGCGCGAGGATGAGGGCCGCAAGGACGATTAGAATTAATACTTTTCTCATGCTGTAATTTGCGTAAGCTTACATATCATTTTGATTCTACATTAAGTAGTTTTTGAAATTCTATCAATCCACTAGAGGTATTTATGGGTACTCCCGAGAAATATAATCTACTGCTTTTCACTTCATACGCAGCAGGTTTGTTTGGAGGAATTCTTTTAATGGCAACGTTCGGTAAATTTTTGGAACTCGGATATTTTCCTATTGTTTTATTGTTTACAGTAATTTTTTCTCTTCCCCTCTATGCACTTGCCAATATTCTATTCAGTTTATTCTACGCATTATTCTACGCAAAAATTCAGCCTAAAATAGAAATATATGCCATTTTGTCTCCGCTTATCGTCGTGCCGCTTTGGTTGATCTATGAATATTGTTTTCATCAATCTGCAATCGGAACAACGGCATTTTACGATAGGGTAAAGCTTGCGTTTGTATGCTCTAGTATTTCAGCAATTTTCTTTTTGCTTGGAAATCTATTTATAAAGGCGAGATGACTTAATTTGGCCATTCAAATTAATAGCGCCGCCTTCCTTACCCACACTCCTTCATCGACTAATTTTCACGAGTACTTTAAACGCGTTTCAGGCTTTTGACCTCGGGACTGATTATGGGTTCAATTTTCGGCATTTATGGACATCGCCAAACAACTCCACATTGAAAATTTCGAAGTTCAATAATTTTAAATCCTTAAGCACGAGCGAAATAACTTCATACTCTTGATTGTTGAAATGAACGATTTGGTGTACCTTATAGTATGTGCTTGCTTTTCCGTCGTTTTTGGTTTCGCTTTCGAGACGTAATTTTACAACTTCAACATCTACATACTATTCCGCAAACTCTTTCTGTGACGTACTTTATTTCTTTAATACTTCGCATTTTCGCACCATCAATATCAGGCAGTTCAAGTGTAACGAAAGGAAAGAGGATGAATACCGGTAGCGCGAACAGAGCCGGAACTACAATTGGCCAAAACGTAAGCAATGAGAGAAAAAACAGCCAAATGCGATTTTTTTTCTTTACTTCTTCATCCATTTTTTGATCCGTCGATCCAAGGAATTCTCATAATAACAAACATAAGTTGTATGTCTTGGTTTACATGAAGAATGTTTTCTCATCTGAGCATAAATGTTGCATTACTCCTTCATCGACTAATTTTCACGATTGCTTTAAACTCCTGTCATACTTCTGTATAAGGGGGCAGTTTGGCCGATGGGTCGTTCGCGGGGAAAGCTCTAGGGGTATGTATGGGTAAGTCAATTATTGTGATTAACGGTCCGAATTTGAATCTGCTTGGCACGCGGGAGCCGGAGATATATGGAAGCACGACGCTCTCTGATATCGAGGATATGACCCGCGCCCATGGTGAGACAATCGGGATTGAGACCGTCTTCTTCCAGAGCAATCAGGAAGGCGAGATGGTGGACGCGATCCAGCGTGCCAGCGGGAGCCATAGCGGCATTATCCTCAATGCCGCAGCCTATACTCACACCTCTGTTGCGCTTCAGGATGCAATCAAGGCGACCGGCCTGCCGGTGGTGGAAGTGCATCTCTCGAATATCTTTTCGCGTGAAGAATTTCGTCATCACAGCTATATTTCGCCCGTTGCCGCTGGCGTTATTTGTGGATTTGGGGCAAAAGGCTATGTGCTGGCCCTCGACGCGCTTGCCGACATCATTGATTAAAGTAACCGAGACTTGGACATTATGAATAAACTCAATATCGACAAAAAGGCGATCCGGGACCTGGCCGAGATCATGAACGAAACCGGCCTGGGAGAGATTGAAATCGAAAATGGCGATCATCGCCTGCGGGTTTCGCGCGGCTCTACCTCCGCCGGAGCGGAGGCCGTGCAGGCCGTCGTTCCTGCGGCTGCGGTTGCCGCGCCTGCCGCCGTCGTGCCTGCGCCCGTCGCATCAGATGCGGAAAGTCATCCCGGCGCCGTGAAATCACCGATGGTCGGCACGGTTTATCTTTCCCCTGAACCCACCGCGGCGCCTTTTGTGCGGCCCGGCGATATGGTCACTGAGGGACAGACCCTCCTCATTGTCGAGGCGATGAAAACCATGAACCCGATTGGCGCCCCGAAAGCGGGTAAGGTCGTCGAGATTCTGGTTGCCAATGAAGAGCCGTGTGAATACGGCCAGCCGCTTGTGATTTTAGAATAACCGGCGGAACATTTGATGTTTGAAAAAATCCTGATTGCCAACCGCGGTGAAATCGCGCTTCGTATCCATCGCGCCTGCCGTGAAATGGGTATCAAGACGGTGGCGGTGCATTCCTCCGCCGATGCGGACGCCATGCATGTCCGGCTCGCCGACGAGAGTGTTTGTATCGGCCCGCCAAGCTCCACGGACAGCTATCTCAACATCCCCTCCATCATCGCGGCGGCGGAAGTGACCAATGCGGACGCTATCCATCCGGGTTACGGCTTTTTGTCCGAGAATGCGAAGTTCGTTGATATTGTCACGGCTCACGGGATCAAGTTCATCGGTCCCTCCGCCGACCATATCCGTATGATGGGCGACAAGATCACGGCCAAGGAAACCATGCGCAAGCTCGGTGTACCTTGCGTCCCGGGCTCTGAGGGTGAAGTGCTCACCCTGGCCGATGCGGAACGTGAAGCTTCGAAAATGGGCTATCCAGTCATCATCAAGGCCTCCGCCGGTGGCGGCGGGCGCGGCATGAAGGTGGCGGTAGATAAAGAGGCCTTATCTGAAGCTTTTTCCTCTGCCCGATCAGAATCCAAGCTCGCCTTCGGTAATGATGCGGTCTATATGGAGAAATATTTGAGCGGCCCGCGTCATATCGAGGTGCAGGTCCTGGCCGATGGTCAGGGGAATGTGGTGCACCTGGGAGAGCGTGATTGCTCGCTGCAGCGGCGGCATCAGAAGGCACTCGAAGAAAGCCCCTCACCGGCCATCACCGATGAACTTCGTTCACGGATTGGCAAAACGGTTTCCGATGCCATCCGCGATATGCGCTATGAAGGCGTCGGCACCATCGAGTTCCTGTTTGAGAATGACGAATTTTATTTTATCGAGATGAACACCCGATTGCAGGTGGAGCATCCGGTAACGGAAATGATCACCGGGATCGATCTCGTCCAGGCACAGATCAATGTGGCGGCGGGCTATCCGCTCGACCTCAAACAGGAGGATATCAAATTCTCCGGTCATGCTATCGAATGCCGTGTCACGGCTGAGGATCCGCGTACCTTTGCCGCGAGCCCCGGTCCGGTGACGGAGTTTCATGTGCCGGGCGGACTGGGTGTCCGTGTCGATAGTGCGCTCTACACGGGGTACAATATTCCGCCCTATTACGACAGCCTGATCGCCAAGCTGATCATCCATGCGGCAAGCCGGGAGGAATGCCTCCTGCGGCTCAATCGGGCGCTTGAGGAGTTCGTCGTGAGCGGGATCAGAACGACATTACCGCTGCACCAGGAAATCATCCATAATCCGGAGTTCCGCGACGGTCATTATGATATCCACTGGCTTGAAAAATTCATTGCCTCGCGCTAATGCGCAGATGAGATGACATCGCTCACCGCTGAGACCATTCTGGCCGCCTACCGCATCGGGGTTTTCCCGATGGCGGATAGTGCGGATGACCCTGATCTTTACTGGGTTGAGCCGGGACGGCGCGGGATTTTCCCGCTGGATCGTTTTCATGTGCCGAAGCGATTAGCCAAAACCATCCGCAAAATGCCTTTTACCGTCACCGTGGATACGGCCTTTCGCCGTGTCATGGGTGAATGCGCCTTGCCACGCAGCGATCGCGGCGACACATGGATCAATGACGTCATCCTCGAACGCTATGGCGAACTGCATGACATGGGCTATGCCCATAGCGTGGAATGCTGGCAGGAGGGGGAACTTGTCGGCGGGTTATATGGTATTGCCTTTGAGAGTGTCTTCTGCGGGGAAAGCATGTTCACGCGGGTGACGGACGCGAGCAAGATCGCGCTTGTCTATCTGGTGGCGCGATTGATCCGTGGAGGATATACGCTACTGGATGCGCAGTTTATCACGCCGCATCTCGCGACATTCGGTGCAGAGGAGATCAGTCGGTTAGAGTATCTTTCCCGCCTGAAAAAGGGCCTGCAAAGCGAAGGGAATTTCTATTCCTTGGGTGCCGGGGTGACGGGCTCCGAAATCTTGCAGTCAATTACCCAGACATCATAGACCGGATGTTCAAGCGCATTGATCGCCGGGCTTGAGGCAAACATCCAGCCGCTGAAAAGCACTATATTGTCCGCCCCTTCATGCACTTCGGTGATTTCCAGAAAGGCGGAAGTTTCGGGTGGTTCCTCCGGTGGGCGTTTCAGACATTTGCGGGGCCGGACGGCAAGGCTGCCGAATATGGCAGTTTCGTCTATGGGCACAAACAGATCCTTGGTGCGGGCCGTCACCTTGTCGAGTGCGCGCAGAACCACGATATCGCCCCCGGGATTTTCATCCGCCTTCGGCGACTCAGCCGTAACGGCGACCGATGGCAACGCGGCTATCGCAGTAAAACAGAGAAGCGACAAGGCTGCAAACTGCTGGAGGCTGCGAAAGGGAGCGTGGGGCGACATTGTCAAGTCACGCAAGATAGGTAAGATAGCATGTGACTATTTCTTCTTGGAACCGTTGCCGCTGCTGAAAATCGCCTGGGCGATCAGGTCCTGAATATTGACGGCCCCTTGTGTATAGGAAATGTTTCCTCCGTCTTTCAGCATATCCTCAGAGCCACCCGGGGTCAGTTGCAGATAATTGCTACCGAGCAGGCTGGTTGACGTAATCTTGGCAGAACTGTCATCAGGCAGTTCAATGTTTTCTTCGAGGCTGATTTTCAGGATGGCGCGGTAGGTTTTCGGGTCAAGCTCCTGCGACGTCACGGCGCCGACCTTAATCCCGCTCATTCGGACATCGCTGCCGACGCTGAGCCCGTCGACATTATCAAAGGACGCCGAGAGGTTGATCCCGCCGCTTCCCGTGTTCACATCTGCGGTGCGGTAGGCAAAGACAAGGAAGATTGTCGCAAACGCCAGAACCACGGCACCAATGACAGTTTCCACAATATTACTACTCATCTAATCCTCCTCCGCTTGCGCGCGAACAGCGGCGCAAGGAACTCGTCTTCTTTATGGTTTCCAGGCTTCATAATCGCCAGTGCTCTTCTGGCGCGCGCCGCCCTTCACAATCGATCCATCCGGGTGATAAGCAAATTCCGTTCCCGTGAGATTGGGCAAATGCTCTTCCTGCCAGTCGGCGTTTGGCAGGTCCTGCTGATCGGGAAGATTGTCCGTCGTGTAATGCAACCAGATATGCCAGGCAGGCGGCACTTTCGAGGCTTCCGGCTTGCCCTTGTACACGACCCAGCGGCGCTCCCGACCGGTGGGGCCCGTCGGCTTACCTTTTTCCCGGTAATAACGGTTGCCGAACTGATCTTCGCCGACCTGCTCGCCGTGCCACCATGTAAATAGCCTTGTGCCAATCGTCGCCATCTAAATCTTCTCACTGAATTAGGAACTGAGTTATTTGCCCGGAATATGGCATTGTGGGGGCCTTTCGTCCAGTCTAACTTTTGTTATGGGCTTGCTGAAGACTGGCTATTCCCCCTCTTGATTCTAACAATTCTTATCGTGGCGGCATTCCATCGTTGCTTTTGTACAACGCCTGTCAGAATTCTTATTAACCATATTAATCGCCAACGTTCACGAAACTGCCATATTTCGCGATAGATAAAACTTTAGGCACTAAATGTAGTATTTTTGCTGTTGACTTGCCTACGCCTGCTCGACATGATCCTATGCCACGAGGGGGATTTGCCTACTATATATAGTAGGCGTTGGAAATGAGGGGCCCGTTGCTGTCCCTGCGTTTTCCGGCGTTTTTTACCAAATTTCCCCTTGTTTAAAGACGAAATTGATCTGGTGAATGGAAGGTATGAGATGCGTATAGAGCGACAATTTACGAATAAAGATTCTTCTCCTTACGCGACGATAAAATTCAGGCAAACGACCAGTGAAATACGAAACCCAGACGGTTCCGTTGTCTTTAAGCTTGAAGGGATAGATGTTCCTGCTGATTGGTCGCAGGTCGCCTGTGACATCATTGCCCAGAAATATTTCCGTAAAGCCGGCGTCCCTGCCCGCCTGAAGCCGGTATCCGAAAAGGATGTACCGGAATGGCTGTGGCGGCAGACGGCCGACAAGAAGGCGCTCGACAAGCTGCCTGAAGAGGAGCGCTATGTTGGTGAGACGTCTTCTACTGAGGTTTTTGATCGGCTCGCCGGGACTTGGGCCTATTGGGGGTGGAAAGGCGGCTATTTCAATGGCGAAGATGACGCCCGCGCCTATTTCGATGAGATGCGCTATATGCTCGCCTGCCAGATGGGCGCACCTAACTCTCCGCAGTGGTTCAACACTGGGCTTCACTGGGCTTACGGCATTGAAGGCCCGGCGCAGGGCCACTCTTATGTTGATTTCAAGACGGGCAAGCTGAAAAAATCCGTGAATTCATACGAGCATCCGCAACCCCACGCTTGCTTCATTCAGTCCGTTGATGATGACCTCGTCAATGAGGGCGGCATTATGGACCTTTGGGTGCGTGAGGCGCGTCTGTTTAAATATGGTTCCGGCACCGGCACCAATTTCTCCAATCTCCGGAGCGCGGGCGAAAGTCTCTCTGGCGGCGGTAAATCCTCCGGCCTGATGAGCTTCCTGAAAATCGGCGACCGCGCGGCGGGCGCCATCAAATCCGGCGGCACCACGCGGCGCGCAGCGAAGATGGTCACGCTTGATATCGATCATCCGGATATTGAGGAATATATCGGCTGGAAAGCGATTGAGGAGCAGAAGGTGGCCTCCCTTGTTGCCGGATCGAAGCTTTGCAATATCCATCTGAATAACGTCATTAAGGCCTGCCATGAAATCAAGGGAGATGAGGCCTTTATCCCGGCGGAAAACCCGGCCCTCAAGAAGGCAATCATTGGCGCGCGCAAAGCCATGGTGCCGGAAAACTATGTGCAGCGGGTAATCCAGTTCGCCAAGCAGGGCTACACCGAAATTGATTTTCCGACATATGACACGGATTGGGATTCGGATGCCTATCTCACGGTGTCGGGCCAGAACTCCAATAACTCTGTCCGGGTCACCGATGGCTTTATCGAGGCTGTGCTGAAAGATGGCGACTGGAACCTGACCCGCCGGACAGACGGTAAGGTCGCCAAGACCGTCAAGGCCCGCGATCTTTGGGAACAAATTGGGGAGAGCGCGTGGCAATCCGCCGATCCGGGCTTGCAATATGACACGACCATCAATGACTGGCACACCTGCCCCGAAGATGGCCGGATTAACGCATCTAACCCCTGCTCGGAATATATGTTCCTTGATGATACGGCGTGTAACCTTGCGTCGCTCAACCTGATGACCTTCCGCCGCGCCGACAAGAGCTTCGATATCGAGGCATTTGAGCATGCAGTGCGGATCTGGACGGTGTCGCTTGAAATTTCCGTCCTGATGGCGCAGTTCCCGTCCGAGGAAATCGCGGAGCTCAGCTATAAATTCCGCACACTTGGCCTTGGCTACGCCAATATTGGCGGGCTGCTGATGGCGCAGGGCCTCTCTTACGATTCGGATGAAGGCCGCGCGCTCTGCGGGGCGATCACAGCCGTCATGACCGGCGTTGCCTACAAGACCAGCGCGGAAATGGCCGAAGAGCTCGGCGCCTTTCCGGGGTATAAGAAAAACGCGAAAAATATGCTTCGTGTGATCCGCAATCATCGCAATGCCGCCTATGGGCTGGACGATGGGTATGAAGGCCTCTCGGTCATTCCTGTCCCGCTCGATGCGATCAACTGCCCGGAACCGGGGCTGACGGAAGCCGCCAAGAACGCTTGGGATGCCGCGCTTGATCTCGGCAAAAACCACGGCTATCGCAATGCGCAAGTGTCCGTGATCGCGCCGACCGGCACGATTGGTCTTGTGATGGACTGCGACACCACCGGGATTGAACCGGATTTCGCAATTGTTAAATTTAAGAAGCTGGCTGGCGGTGGTTATTTCAAGATCATCAATCGCACGGTGCCTGAAGCCCTCGGTCATTTGGGCTACGGTAAAAGCCAGGTCAAGGACATCATCGATTATGCGGTGGGCCATGGCACGCTTGAAAATGCGCCGGGCGTCAATCATGGAAGATTGCAGGAGAAAGGCTTTACTGCCGAGACATTGCTGCGGATTGAAGCTGAACTCGGCGCGAGTTTCGATATCAAATTCGTGTTCAACAAATTCTCCTTGGGCGAGGAATTCTGCCGTGAGGTCCTGGGTATTACCGATACGGATTTGAATGATTACGCTTTCGATATGCTTGCGCATCTCGGCTTTACAAAAAAAGAAATCGAGGCGGCGAATACATATTGTTGCGGCGCCATGACGCTGGAAGGCGCCCCTCACCTCAAAGACGAGCATCTTTCCGTTTTTGATTGCGCCAACCCGTGCGGCCGGATCGGCAAGCGGATGCTCTCGGTCGATAGTCATATCCGTATGATGGCGGCGACGCAGCCGTTTATTTCCGGCGCGATCTCGAAAACCATCAATATGGCGAATGCCGCGACGGTTGAGGATTGCAAGGAAGCCTATCTCCTCTCTTGGAAGCTTGGCCTCAAGGCCAACGCGCTTTACCGAGATGGCTCCAAACTAAGCCAGCCGCTGTCCGCCCTCACCTTTGATGAGGACGATCTCGAAGAGGTCAAGGAAGATGTGCAGGCCTCCCCGGCGGCGGCAAGCAATGTTATCGCCGAACGCATTGTCGAGCGGATCGTGTCGGAGCGCAAGAAGCTGCCGACGCGGCGCAAGGGTTACACCCAGAAGGCTGTTGTCGGCGGCCATAAGGTCTATCTGCGGACGGGTGAATATGATGATGGTGGTGTCGGCGAAATTTTCATCGATATGCATAAGGAAGGCGCCGCATTCCGCAGCCTGATGAATAACTTCGCGATCGCGATCTCCATAGGTCTGCAATATGGTGTGCCACTTGAGGAATTCGTTGAGGCCTATACTTTCACGCGGTTTGAGCCATCGGGCATTGTCGAGGGGAATGACGCCATCAAGATGTCGACATCAATCCTCGACTATCTCTTCCGGGAGCTCGCGATCTCTTACCTTGGCCGCAATGATCTGGCGCATGTGGCCCTGGATGATCTGCATAATGACAGCCTCGGGACTGGTGATGATCAGGCAAAAATCACCGAAGATGAATATTCCGAGAATAAAACCGCCTTCAATAACGTGATCAATCTTGCTTCGACAGGATATGTCCGGGCCAACAATTTCGAGGTGTTGCAAGGTGGCTTATCCGCCATGTCGGCAAGCCTTGGCCAGGGCGAGGTCAGTGCGGCAGCGGCGGCCGTCAGTGCATCTGGCTCCGTTGCTGCGGCCAGTGTGTCAGTCGGTGGCGGACCACCCGGCGGCTCCGATAAGCTCAGCCGCGCGATGGAGGCCCGCATGGAGGGCTATGAAGGGGC
>ERZ1740062.548-NODE-548-length-19608-cov-3.623076_pt1 | contig 19608 bp, 24 predicted proteins | sample MGYA00581741_ERZ1740062 | MGnify/ENA primary metagenome ERZ1740062 (study PRJEB43018, sample SAMN04849747) | marine metagenome | isolation source: floating plastic debris | place: Pacific Ocean | collected 2008-09-01 | study: EMG produced TPA metagenomics assembly...
CCCGCATTTGAGGCAGCGGAGCAAATCCTGCTTGTCACTCCCCAAAAGATCACTTCTTCCGCTATCGACCAGCACAACATGAAAATTTGCCGGGCCATCAATGTCTTCCATCCGCTTGGGCCCAGTGGAAAAAGTCGTGTAGACCGACATTTCCTGCCCCGTCGCAGACCGCGCGAGCAGTCGGAGAAAGAGACTCGCATCCTCCAGTGTCGGGACGACCTTCTCAATACTGGATACCGCGATATGGGTTTTCGGCAAGGATTGGGTAAGGTCGCCATTGCCCTCATTGGTGACGATGACGGTCGAGCCGGTCTCGGCAATCAGGAAATTCGCGCCCGTAATGCCCACATCGGCGGCGACATATTTATCGCGAAGGACACTCCGTGCCTCGTTCACCAATGCCTGCGGGTCGGTAATTCGCTCGTTCAGGCCGTATTTCGCGTGATTTTCGTGGAAAAGCTCCGTCACCTGGTCTTTTGTCTTATGCAGCGCCGGGGCAATGATATGGCTTGGATGTTCATCGGCGAGCTGAATAATATATTCGCCGAGGTCCGTCTCGATCGGTTCAATCCCATGCTCCGAAAGGTAATCATTAAGCGCCATTTCCTCTGTGATCATGGATTTGCCCTTGGTCACCGTCTTCGCCTTGGCATCACGGCAGATATGGAGCACCACCTCCCGCGCCTCGGCATAACTGCTGCACCAATGCACACGCCCGCCTTGCAGCAAGACCTGATCTTCGAAATATTCGAGATAATAGTCGAGATTTTCAAGAATATGGTTCTTGAGATCGCGCGCTTCATCCCGCAACCCTTCAAATTCGGGGAGTTCGCTGGCCGATTTCGCGCGGGCGAGCGGAAATCCGCTCTTTACCTTGGAAAAAGCCTGCTGGATATTTTTATCGTGAAGCGCATCATGCGCGCCTTCCTTGAAGCGGCGGCTGGTGACCTGCATCAGTTATCCCCCTCCCCAAGGCCGGGGTTATCCCCCATCCCGGCCAGGATTTCCGCGACATGCATCACTTTCATCGGTGCGCCACGACGCTTCAATCTTCCGGCAATATTCATCAGGCAGCCGAGGTCGCCAGCGGCAAGGGTGTCCGCGCCGCTTGCGAGCAGATTGTCGATCTTGGTATCGACCATGGAGTCAGAGATCTCCGAATATTTCAGGCAGAAGGTCCCGCCGAAGCCGCAGCAAGCCTCCCGATCCTCGGCCTCCTTCAACTCCAACCCGTCAACGCCGTCCAAAAGCGCGCGCGGCTGATCCCGCACCTTCATCTCGCGCAGGGAACTGCAGCTGTCATGATATGTCAGGGTAGTCTCAAGGCGAACCGCTTCGGGCTTGTAGCCGCAGACGTCATGGAGGAAAGAGGTAAGTTCATAGGTGCGGCCGGAAAGCTCCTCTACTGCCACCATCATGGTGTCGTCTCCGTCGAAAAGCTCCTTATAATGATGACGGATCATCCCGGCGCAGGAGCCGGATGGCGCGACCACATAGTCGAAGCCCTCAAACGCTCGGATAACTTGGCTTGCGATTGCCTTCGCGCTTTCCTTATCACCGGAATTATAGGCGATCTGGCCACAGCATGTTTGCACTTCCGGCACCATAATGGTGCACCCCGCCGCCTCGAGCAGTTTGACCGCCGCGAAACCGACGGAGGGGCGGTTCAAATCGACAAGGCAGGTGACGAACAGGGCCACTTTCATGTTGTTCTTTTCCGGCGCGGACATCTATTTCTCCCTATTTCTCAAAGAACTATAGCGCCTGAACATCGCTTTCGCCAGTTCGATTAGCGCGATGTCCTGCGCCGCCGGACCAGCATGTTGAGGATTTCCACAGCAAGGGAAAAGGCCATTCCGAAATAGATATAACCACGCGGCACATGAAAACCGAGGCCCTCTGCCACCAGAAAGACCCCGATCATCATAATGAAAGAAAGGGCCAGCATTTTGAGCGTCGCATGTTCATCAATGAAATCGGCGATATATTTGGATGAAAACAGCATCACCAACATGGCAATAACCATTGCCGCAATAATCACCCAGATATTCTCCGTCAGGCCGACAGCGGTAATGATGGAATCGAAGGAAAAGATAAAATCGATCAGGATAACCTGAAGAATTGTAATCTGGAACCCTGCCGAATACCCCTGATAGCTCTCTTTCCTGTCGCCGGTGATCTCGTCATGGATGCTGGTCGTTCCCTTGGCGATCAGGAACAGCCCGCCACCCATCATCAGGAAATCCTTGCCCGAAAAGGATGCGCCGAATAACTCGACCCAGGGCTCCTTCAGCCCGATAAGCCAAATAGCGCTGAACAACAGGCCTATTCGCATGAAAAGGGCCAGCAAAACACCAATCACCCGCGCTTTCTGCCGTTGGGATTCGGGCAGGTGATTGACGAGAAGGGCAATAAAAACGACATTATCGATGCCAAGCACGATTTCAAGCGCGGTCAGCGACAGAAAACTGGCCCAGATATGATAGTCGGTCAGGAACTCCATCTGCTAGTTCATATCCATCTGCCGCGTCGCCAGCACGTTGGGTAGCAAGATCCAGAGTTCGCCCTCGCTCTTCATCCCGCCGGACATGTCATAGGCATAGTCCCCATGGCCCCAGAACACATCACCACGTACGGGGCCAACAATCGCGCCGCCGGTATCCTGCGCCATCATCAATTGTTCGAATTTCTCGACCTCAGCGCCGCTGCTAGCGGGGGCCACCTCTGTTGCGAGCCAGAGCGGCACGCCAAGGGGAAGCCATTTGCGATCAACGGCAAGGCTACGCTCAGGTGTTAATTCCACCCCTTGCGCGCCAATGGGCCCGCCCGTCGTCAACTCGCGGAAAAAGACGAAAGAGGCGTTTTTATGCATCAGTTCCGTCGCTTTATCGGGATTTTCCTCAAGCCAGGTCCGAATTGCCTGCATCGACATTTCTTCGCGCGGCACATAGCCCTTTTCGATCAGATCGCGGCCAATGGCGAAATAAGGATGACCATTTTGCGCCGCATAGCCAACACGGAGTTCGCTGCCATCTTCCATCTCAACAAGGCCGGACCCCTGGATATGCAGGAAAAAGGCGTCGATATCGCTATCCACCCAGACAAGCTCCAGTGCGCGGTCTTTGAGCGCGCCCTTTTCAATGCCCATGCGGTCGGGATAGGGCAGAAGATCCCCCCCCACCACTTTGCCCGCAATGCGCTGTCCCTTCAATTCATCGCGGAACCGACCGAGATCGACCATCACCAATTCGGGCGGGCGAAGGTAAAGCGGCGTGAGAAAGGGCGGTTTATTCTCGCGGCTACCTTTCAGGCTCGCCTCGTAATAACCGGTGAAAAGGCCGGTTTCCTCTTCGTTATTACGGATCTGAAAGGGGGTGAAGTTATTTTCAAAAAAGCGCCGTCGTATATCAGTATCGGGCGGTAGCGCAATCGCGGCAGCGCAAATCGGCTGCCAGTCACCGGCGGTGCCGGCCATTCCGACGCCTCCCATCTGGCGAGTTTCCGGCAAGCTGGTAATTTTCGCGCAGGATTTCAGGAAAGCGGGGAAAAAGCCGGTAAAATCCTCTTTTTCCCAACCGGGAAGGGAGGCAAAATCCGTTTTCTCAAGGGCGAGGTTATCTTCCGCCGGGGGTTTTACCTGAAAATACCAGATACCGATCGCAATGAGGAGAAGAGCGATCAGAACCAGCCCGGCGCCGGTTTTTCGATTGATGGGAAAGAACGGACGCAACAGCATTTTTATGCCGAGGCCTAGTTTGCGCGGCGGGTGGTGATCAACAGCCAGTTCGGATTGCGGGATTTAAGGTTGCGCGCGAATGTCCAGAGCGCATTTACCGTATGCGGCTGCGGGTCACCGGCAACGACGACACCTTCCTCGTCCTTGGTCATGCTGATCATCTCAGCTTCGAATGTCACGGTAATCTCGGCTTCCTTGCCTTCCAGCGTGGCGTCCGTGATTTCGGCGGAATGAACCGCGACGATATCCGTCGACATGGTCTCGTTGCGATCCTCACGATCCTGAATGGAGCTTTCGAAATTTTCATACACCGTTTCGGAAAGCAGCATTTTCAGTGTCTCCCGGTCTCCGTTGGCGAAAGCCACGACAATCGCCTCATACGCGGCCTGGGCCCCCTCAACGAAAGTTCGCTGATCAAATGTCTTGTCAAGCTGCCGTATATTGCTCAGCGTCATCATCAGGGGTGCGCCCGCGAAAGGGCTTGGCTTCACTTTTCGAGCGTTGTCACCCAGCAGGACGACATTGTCCTCCGCCGGCTTATCCTCGAAGTCGCCTTTGTGCCCCTCAACCGGGCGGGGCGGCTTTTCCTCGCGTGGGGATTGTTCATGGCCCATGCGTCGACCCAGCACACTGCGGAGCCGGAGGAAAATAAACCCGGCAACCGCCGCGAGCAAAATAATGTCCAGGAACTGAAATCCGTTGTCCATAATGATATCTTCAAATTGGGTTTGGTAAAATGTCCAATAACCCTTATGTAAAGGATAGGTCTGTATAAGAAGTTAAAGGGTTAGTTGGTCAAGGTCCAGTACCTTATCGACCGCCTCGCTTCTTGCGCGCCTATTAGTTACATAGAAACTTTGTTAGGGATAAACAAGTTTGGCTTTATTGTTTTTGGCGGCTCTGATCGGTATTCCCCTGATAGAGATCCTGGTCTTCGTGCAAGTCGGCAGTGAAATCGGGGCGCTCAACACCGTAATCATCACCGTCGTCACGGCGCTTATCGGGGTTTTTCTGATCCGTATTCAAGGCCTTGGCGTGCTCATGCGGGCACGGGCGTCGCTGGATCGACAGGAAACGCCGGTCAATGAAATCTTCGAAGGAATTTTCCTGGCGCTGGCCGGTCTGTTTCTGATTATTCCGGGCTTTGTCACCGACGCGGTCGGCTTCCTGCTGCTGATCCCGCCGCTTCGCCGCGCGCTCGCGTCCTATATGGCGCAGCGCTCGACCTTTGTTGCCACCGGCATGCATCAATCCAGACGCAAAAGCAGCGGCACCGTTATCGACGGCGAATATGAAGTGATCGAGGAGGATGCCGCGTCGATTGAGAACCGAAACGATCCGAACCCTGACAGCCCCTGGAGAAAAGAAAAATAACCGCTTCGGACTTGCCGGTCCGCCGCATCCATGCTAGCCACTTTGGCAAAATCCCGCAGGGCCGAGACGGCCGACTTATTTAAAGGAGTGACCCGTTCATGTCAGATGAAGGAATCGAAGGAGCCGCCCCCGGCGGGGCAGAGGGACAGACACAGCCCTCACTTGCGATTGTTCGCCAGTATGTAAAAGATATTTCCTTCGAGAACCCGAATGCACCGGCTAGCCTTGATCCCGACAAAGGCCAGCCACAGGTTGAGCTTGCGGTCAATATCCAGGCGCGCGCGGGCGGCAATGATCTTTATGAGGTGGAATTGCGCATTGAGGCGAAAGGCAGTCACGGCGAGGAGGCAGCTTTCGTCGTCGAGCTGGTCTATGGCGGTCTTTTCATGCTTAAGGATTTCCCAGCAGAAACCCTCGAAATGGTGTGCATGATCGAATGCCCCCGGCTTCTCTTCCCATTTGCCCGGCGCGTAGTGTCCGATGCAACTCGGGACGGCGGCTATTCCCCACTGATGCTCGATCCAATCGATTTCAACCGCTTGTATCAGGACCATAAAAGCCAGCTCGCCGCGCAGCAAATGCCCGCCGGCCACGCCTGATCGCCTATTTCAGGAAGTCTGCCGCCAGAGAGGATCCTTGATCTTGTCAAGAAAGGCGGCGTGAGCCGCGCGTTCCGCGTCACTCGCTTCATGCGGGCGCGGGGCGCGGACTTCCTTCGCCACATTTGAGATCATGGCCCCGCCACTATCCTCCAGTGACAGCCCCCGCTGACGCCCGCCGATCAGTTCCAGATAGACTTCTGCCAGCAGTTCCGCGTCAAGAAGCGCGCCGTGCTTGGTTCGCGCCGAGTTATCAATGCCAAAACGGCGGCAAAGCGCATCAAGATTGGCTTGTGCGCCGGGGAATTTCTGTCGCGCCATGGTGACAGTGTCGATACTGCGGGTCATGGGAAGCGCCGGGCGACCGAGAAGACCCAGTTCGGCGTTCAAAAATTTCATATCGAACGAAGCGTTGTGGATAACAAGCTTATCTTCGCCGATAAATTCGAGGAATTCGTCAATCTCCTCGGAAATCACGTTATGACCCTTTAGAAATTCCGCGCTCAGCCCATGTACCTTGAAGGCCGCCTCCGGCATATCGCGTTCGGGATTGACATAGCGGTGGAAGACATTCTCGGTCGGGATATGATTGATCAGCTCAATACAGCCGATTTCGACGATCCGATGACCCTCTCCAGGTTCAAACCCTGTTGTTTCCGTATCGAGGACGATTTCACGCATCTTTCAAATGTTCCACCAATTCCTTTATCTGCTCGAAAGTTTCTTCCTCGCTGCAATGAGTGTCGATGACAAAATCCGCTTTTTCGCGCTTTTCCGCATCATCGACCTGACGGGCAAGAATAGCTTCGAATTTTTCCTCAGTCATCTCCGGTCGATCCAGTACCCGTTTCCGCTGCACATGAGCGGGGGCGGAGACAACAACGATCTTATGCACCCGGTCCTCGCCGCCCGTCTCGAATATCAATGGAATATCAAGCACAACGAGGGAGTGGCCCTCTTTCTGAGCCTGCTCGAAAAAGGCCGCGCGGCCATCCGATAGAAGCGGATGAATGACCTTTTCGAGCCGCTCGATCTCCGCATCATTACCAACAACGAGCTTACTGAGCCGCTGCCGGTCAACATGATCATTCACCACGGCATCGGGGAATGCCGCGCGGATGGGCTCAACGCCCGCGCCGCCCTTGGCATACAGCTTGTGAATTTCCGCATCGGCGTCATAGACGGGAATGCCGAGTTTGCGAAACATCCCGGCGACGGTTGATTTCCCCATGCCGATAGATCCGGTCAGGCCCACAAGCAACATATTATTTCCCTTTCAATCCATCCAGCACATGGCGGCGCAATCCGTCATCCACCTCCGGTGTCACACCGAACCAGGCCTCAAATCCCGCTTTTGCCTGATGCAGCAGCATTCCGAGGCCATCAACGGCTATATTTCCCTGTCGCCGCGCCCTTTTCAACAAATCTGTTTCAAGCGGAACATAAACAATATCGCTGACGACCGCTGTTTTTTTCAAGCCCCCAAGTGAGATTTCAAGAGGCGGCTGTCCGGTCATGCCGAGACTGGTGCAATTGACCAGGATATCCGCCCCCTCCAATAGGGAGGAACGACGATCCCATGGGCCAGCGCGGGCAATGTCACCGATATGCCCGGCGAGAGTTTCCGCCCGCGCCTCCGACCGGTTGCAAATAATGATTTTCTCAAGGCCGAGATCACTCAGCGCGACGGCAACGGCCCGCGATGCGCCGCCCGCCCCGAGAATAAGCGCTGTTCCGCCCGACAGCGTCGTGACGTCAACTTCCTCACCAAGCGAGTCCGTGAAGCCGGCCCCGTCCGTATTCCGTCCGGTCAAACGACCGTCCTCACCTACCACAACGGTGTTGACTGCACCGATCCGTTTGGCGGAAGGGTCGAGGATATCGACCACGTCAAACGCCGTTTCTTTAAGCGGAATCGTGAGATTTGTACCCCGGAAGACCCCTCCTTCCGCCGCGCAGTCTTCTTTTAGCTGCGAAAACGTCTCGCTAAGGTCCTCCGGCTTAACGGGCCAGGCGCGATAGTCCGCATTGAGGCCGTATTTCTCAATCCAGTAGCCATGCAGGCGCGGGGAGAGGGAATGGCTGATCGGCCAGCCCATCACACCGGCGATTTTTCTCTTTTCATCCGTCATGCAGATATCCCGACTTTATGGCCGCGCAGAAAATCAAGCAGCGGCAGGAGCGGCAACCCTAGGATGGAGAAGAAATCCCCCTCAACCTTCGCAAAAAGATGCGCGCCCAGCCGCTCCAGTTGATAGGCTCCGACAGAAGAAAGAATATCCTCTCCCGCCTGATCCAGATACCGGCCCAGAAACGCCTCATCAAAATTGCGCATGGTCAGCCGCGCCTCATCTACATGTCGCCAGAGGACAGCTCCGCCCTTGGCGACGCAGACGGCATTGGCAAGGCGATGGGTCTTTCCCCGCAAACTGAGCAGATGCGCACGTGCATGATCCATATCAACGGGTTTATCGAACCAGATGTCGATGCAGTCAAGGATCTGGTCAGCCACGATGACAAAGGCTTCCGGTGCCAGCCGGGAAATCCGCGCGGCTTTGAGTTCAGACAACGCAACTGCCGTATCGGTTGCTGGCGCCTTGGCGCCTCGCATTGAAAGCTTGACCTCGTCTTCATCCACGTGAGCGGGCAGAATATGAAATTTAAGGCCCGCGCGTTCCAATATCCGGGCACGGGACGGGCTTTGTGAGGCCAAAATGAGCTCTGGCTCCGGGCCCTCCGAAAGGTTCCCGGTCACAGCATTCTATCCCTGGTTTCTTCCTTGCGGCGGTTATAATGGGTAATGATCTGAGCCGCGGTTTCCTCCACCGAGCGGCGGGAAACATCAATAACCGGCCATCCTTCACGGGTGCAGAGTTTACGCGCGAAAATCACCTCTTCCTTGATCCGTTCGCGATCCACATAGTCCGTATCGACCTTCTGATTAAGACTAAGAAGGCGGTTCTTACGGATCTGCGAGAGTCGGTCCGGACTTGTTGTCAGCCCGACCACCATTGTCTTCTTGTTGAGGCTAAAAAGGGAGTCCGGCAAGGGAATGCTCGGTACAATCGGGATATTCGCCGTCTTTTATCCACGATGGGCGAGATAGAATGACGTTGGCGTTTTCGAGGTCCGCGATACCCCGACGAGAACGATCTGTGCTTCATAGAGATCATCCGTCATCTGGCCATCATCATGGGCCATGGTGAAGTTCAACGCCTCGATCCGGCCGAAATAGTTCTTGTCCAGCATATGCTGCCGACCGGGCAGCCGACGGATTTCCTGACCCAGAAAATTGGAGAAGGCCGCCAGTACCGGATCAAGCACAGAGACGCAAGGCACACCAACGCGCTGACATCCCAATTCCAGCACATCCCGCATTTCCTTGTTAACCAGCGTATAGAGCACCAGACCCGGCTTTTTCACAATGGATTCAAGGATATCATCCAGCTGACGCACGGTTCGCGTCAATGTCCAGACATGCTCGACGGGGGAAATTCCCTCAAACTGAACCAAGGCGGCTTTGGTCATGGATTGCAAGGTTTCCCCGGTTGAATCTGACACCAGGTGAAGATGAAATTGGTCCATATCGCTGCGTGGCTATCCTGTGAGTAATGTGAATAACAGGGATAACATGGCTGTTTGGGAATTCCCAAAATTTTTCTCCCCGATAGAGCTTTTTTTGGGCAGCTATTTGTCCGGCTGTGGGAAAAGAAAAAACTGTCAGCCGAAAAACGGGCATATTTTTGATATTTAACGGGCCGAAATGATTTATCCCCATAATCCCCGATTTTTATGTGAGCCAATCCTGCCTTTATCACGTAGATATCAACGACTATGCGAAAAGCTGGATTTTATCCCCAGAATTTCTATAAAGGGCGGGGATAAGATTTAATCCCCGTTACCCACGGCATACAACAACATCTACTACCTTTTATTTAAATATATTATTTAAAGGGATAAGATTCCGGGAAGGAAGAGACGTGAAAGTTTCAACAAACAAGCCCCTGCTGAAAAGCCTGTCAGGGGAAGTGCAAGCAAGACCGCCTTTCTGGCTAATGCGCCAGGCGGGACGCTATCTTCCTGAATATCGCGCAACCCGGGCTGATGCAGGAAACTTTCTCGATCTTTGCTATAATCCGGCACTTGCCGAAGAAGTCACATTGCAACCCCTCCGTCGTTACGGTATGGATGCGGCCATTCTCTTTGCCGATATCCTCCTTATTCCGCATGCGCTCGGTCAACCGCTTGCCTATCGTGAAGGCGAAGGACCGGTGCTTGATCCCATCCGCTCAGCCAAAGAGCTTGGCAAGCTGGATGTAACGGCCATTCATAAAACCCTCGATCCTGTTTATGAGACCGTTGCCCGATTGAGCCAGTCAATCCCGAAAGATTGCACGCTTATTGGCTTTGCCGGGGCTCCCTGGACTGTCGCGACCTATATGGTTGAGGGTCGGGGATCGAAGGATTATGCCAATATCAAGAACTGGGCCTACAGCGATCCGCAAGGTTTCGGCGCGTTGATGGATATTCTTGTTGAGTCCACGACGGAGTATCTTCTCAAACAGGTGGCCGCCGGGGCAGAGGTGATCCAGATTTTCGATACCTGGGCCGGCGTGCTTCCCGATGATGAATTCAGGAAATGGGCCATAGAGCCGACAAAACGGATTGTGGAGGGACTACGTGCCCAACATCCGGAATTACCCGTCATTGGCTTTCCCAAGGGCGTGGGCGGGAATATTATCGACTTCGTTAGGGAGACAGGTGTCACCGCGGTCAGCCTTGATACGGGCACACCGCTCGACTGGGCGGCGCGTGAAGTTCAATCCCTAGTGCCTGTACAGGGAAATCTCGATCCGATGCTGCTGGTTGCCGGCGGTGCGGCGATGGAAGATCGTATCGATCAAATCATTGAAACTCTTGGGAAAAAGCCTTTTATCTTCAATCTCGGTCACGGGATTGTCCCGCAAACACCGCCAGAGCATGTCGCAAGATTGGCGGAGTTGATCCGCAAGGCTTAAGGAAAATCCATGGCAAAAAAAGCGGTTGTTCTGTTCAATCTTGGCGGTCCGGATAGACCCGATGCGGTGGAACCTTTCCTGTTCAATCTCTTTTATGATCCGGCAATTATCCGACTGCCGACGCCGCTTCGCTGGTTGGTGGCAAAGCTGATTTCCCGCCGCCGAGCACCGGTGGCGCAGGAGATCTATGCTTTCCTGGGTGGGTCTTCGCCGATCCTTCCGCAAACGAAGGCACAGGCCGAAGCCTTGGAAAACCGCCTTAATGATGGTGCAAGCGATAGTTATAAGACCTTTATCTGCATGCGTTACTGGCATCCCTTTGCTGCGGATGTCGCGCGTGAAGTGAAGGACTGGGCAGCTGATGAAGTGATCTTGCTACCGCTTTATCCGCAATTTTCTTCCACCACCAGCGCGTCCTCCCTCAAAGACTGGTGCGAAGCCGCGGAGAAAGCGGGCCTCACTGCCCCGGCGTCGGGACTTTGCTGCTATCCGATGGAGGCGGGCCTGATTTCGGCCTATGCCGATCTGATCGCGCCAAAAATTGCTGAATTACAGGGAAAATCCTTCCGATTGCTCTTTTCCGCCCATGGACTGCCGCAAAAAATTGTGGATGAGGGCGATCCGTATCAATGGCAAGTGGAGCGGACGGCAGAAAAAGTCGCGCAAAAGCTCGCGACGGAAAATCTTGACTGGAAAGTCTGCTATCAAAGCCGTGTAGGACCGATGAAATGGCTGGAACCTTCCACCGAGGCGGAAATCCACCGTGCGGGTGAGGAGGGGATCAGCCTGGTAATTGTGCCCATCGCTTTTGTGTCGGAACATTCGGAAACGCTGGTTGAACTCGATATCGAATATGCGAAATTGGCAAAAGAAGTGGGCGTTCAGGAGTATCATCGTATCAAAACCGTTGGCATTCATGCGGACTTTATCGATGGGCTTGCCACAATGGTCGAAAATCTTTCCAGCCCAACGATTGTCAGTGAAAGCGGCGCGCGGATTTGCCCTTCCGGATTTAAAGATTGTTTGATGCTGGCGTCATGACGCAAAATCCCGTAAATATCGGATGTGATTGACGGTTTATCAAAAGGGGCCAACCTTGGACGACATTCTGGCTGATATTTACCCTTGGGTGAAATCCCTGCATATCATCTCGGTTATTGCCTGGATGGCGGGGATGTTTTATCTCCCGCGCCTTTACGTCTATCATGCGGGTGTTGAGCCGGGATCGGAGATGTCGGAAACGTTCAAGATCATGGAACGGCGGCTTCTGCGCGGGATTATCAACCCGGCCATGATCATGACTTTTATTTTTGGCGGTTTATTGCTCCTCACCCCGGGAATTGTTGACTGGAGCGAGCCCTGGATCTGGCTCAAGTTAACGCTGGTGTTTATTATGGGCGGATTCCACGGAGAACTGTCAAAATGGCGCAAGCAGTTTGAAGCAGACGAAAATACGCGCCCCGCAAAATTTTACCGTCTCGTCAATGAGGTACCCACCGTTCTGGTGATCGGAATTGTTATTTTGGTTGTTGTGAAGCCTTTCTGATAGCCGCCGAATTGCGCATATTTCATTTGACTAATTCCCATAAAGCTGGCATGAGAGGCGTAACTTCTTTGGACAATTTCTGTTCCACGGTCTCATTGCATTACGAATACATAAGCAATTTTCATAAGACCTAACCTCATCGGTTTCCGACATTCTCATCATATTGTGATCCGTTAATCCCTTTATCTTTCATATACAGCGTAGTAAAATAGATGAATCTTCAAGAGCTTAAGAAAAAATCCCCGTCAGAAATCCTTGAACTGGCGGAGGAGCGCGAGATTGAAAACGCCTCCACCTTGCGCAAGCAGGAGCAGCTTTTTGCCATTCTTAAATATGAGGCCGAAAACGGCGCCGAAATCACGGGCGGCGGGGTACTCGAAATCTTGCAGGATGGATTCGGTTTTCTTCGCTCACCGGATGCGAACTATCTCGCCGGGCCGGATGATATCTATGTCAGCCCGAGCCAGATCCGGCGATTTTCGCTCCGAACAGGCGATACCGTAGAGGGACAAATCAGAAGCCCGAAAGATGGAGAGCGATATTTCGCCCTTCTCAAAGTCCAGGCAATCAACTTCGAAGACCCCGAAAAAGCCCGACACAAGATTAATTTCGATAACCTTACCCCGCTTTATCCAGATGAGCGCATCAAGCTGGAAACCCCCGACCCAACAGCCAGCAATATCGATTCCGCCCGGGTGATTGACCTTGTCTCACCTCAGGGCAAGGGCCAGCGGGCCCTGAGCGTCGCACCACCCCGGACTGGTAAGACCGTCCTGCTGCAGAATATCGCCAATTCCATCACCACCAATAACCCGGAAGTTTACCTCATTGTTCTCCTGATCGATGAACGGCCTGAGGAAGTGACGGACATGAAGCGCTCGGTCAATGGTGAGGTTGTGAGTTCCACTTTCGATGAACCTGCCGCGCGCCACGTACAAGTCGCGGAAATGGTGATCGAGAAGGCAAAACGCCTGGTTGAGCATAAACGCGACGTGGTTATCCTGCTCGACAGTATCACGCGCCTTGCACGCGCCTATAACCCCGTCGTGCCCTCAAGCGGTAAGGAGTTGCCCGGTGGTGTGGACGCAAACGCGCTGCCGCGCGTAATATTGAGGAGGGGGGATCACTCACCATCGTTGCCACCGCCCTGATCGAGACCGGCTCCCGTATGGACGAAGTTATCTTCGAAGAATTCAAAGGCACGGGTAACTCCGAAATCATCCTCGATCGTAAGCTTTCCGACAAACGCGTCTTCCCGGCCATCGACATCACGAAATCCGGCACCCGTAAGGAAGAATTGCTGGTCGATAAGGCCACATTGCAGAAAATGTGGGTCCTCCGCCGTATCCTCAATCCGATGGGCACGACCGACGCCATGGAATTCCTGCTCGATAAATTGAAAAGCAGCAAAACCAATGACGATTTCTTCGATTCCATGAATACGTAAGAGATACCAATAACTTACATAGCAAAAGGCGCCTAGATGAGGCGCCTTTTTTTGTTGGGATTTTGAGATTGATCAGACTGTGAAGACAGTTGATCCCGTGGTTTTGCGGCCTTCCAGGTCTTTATGGGCCTTGCGGGCCTCGGAAAGCGGGTAGGTCTGGCCGATATTGACCTTGATTGCGCCACTGCCCACGAGGTCCATCAGGTCGCTTGCGGATTTTTCGAGCTCTGGCCGCGTCGCGTTATAGGTCATCAATGACGGGCGGGTGACATAGAGAGAGCCTTTCGCGCCGAGAATACCAAGATCAACACCGGTGACCGGTCCCGATGAATTCCCGAAGGAGACCATCAGGCCACGCGGAGACAGGCAATCGAGGGATTTCTCGAATGTATCCTTGCCGATAGCGTCATAAACCACCGGAACGCCTTTGCCGTCGGTGATTTCCATGACTTTTTCATGAAAATCTTCCTCCCGGTAGAGAATTGTATGGGTGCAGCCATGGGCCTTGGCGAGTGCCGCCTTTTCCTCTGATCCGACTGTGCCGATCACGGTCGCACCGATATGCCGCGCCCATTGGCAGGCAAAGAGACCAACACCACCCGCCGCCGCGTGAAACAGGATCGTATCGCCTTGTTTCACGTGAAACGTTCGTTGCAGAAGATATTCCGTGGTCATTCCCTGCAGCATCATTGCCGCGGCGGTTTGATCATTGATACTGTCGGGCAGCACAATCAGATTATCGACCGGCATGATCCGGGCCTCTGAATAGGCGCCGATCGGCCGTCCCGCATAGGCCACGCGATCACCCACCTTAAATCCGGTGACGTTATCCCCAAGTTCCTCGATCACGCCGGCGGCTTCCATCCCCGTGGTGATCGGAAGAGGGGCCGGATAGAGCCCGGTGCGGAAATAGACATCGATGAAGTTGAGGCCAACCGCTGTATGGCGGACGCGCGCCTCTCCGGGCCCTGGCTTGCCGAGGGTGACCTCTTCCCATTTCATGGTTTCAGGGCCGCCATGTTCATGCTGTACGATTGCTTTTGTCATCTTGTTATCCTTAACTTTATCGCGCCCGCGAATTTATATTATATATCAAGCAATTGTTGCTCATTTGGCATGGCATTTTCGAGCCTTAGCATGGCTTTCTAGGTCTCCAGCCCGCCATCGCCGGAATAACCGCCCATCTTACCGCCCGCCGCCAGAATTCTATGACAGGGAATGATAATCGGGATCGGGTTCGCGCCGCAGGCCGTGCCCACCGGTTGTGCTGCGGATTTCAGGATTTTCGCGATCTCTCCATAGCTTTTAGTCTTTCCCGCAGGAATTTTCAGCATCTCCGCCCAGACTTTTTTCTGAAATTCTGTACCCGGCGGATCGAGGGGGAGATCGAAATCGCCTATTTCCGCATCGAAATAGCGATTGAGCTGTTCTACTGCCTCTTCCAAGAGCGGCGTCGTGCTTTGCCATTGTTCCGGCACCCATCCCCAGTCGAGCGAGATGATTTTCCCGTCTTCTTCGGTGATGGTGAGATCTCCAACAGGGCTATGTAAACTAAGCTGCGCCATGAGCGGTGGTCTCCTTGAGCAAGGCGGCGAAGGCGGCGACATTATTCGCCGGGAGTGAGCATGTCGGCCCGGTGCAGAGATAGGCGGTTGGTTTCCCGTCTGACTGTGTTTTCCCCTTCGCCGGATGATCGAAAGGAAGGTTTTCAGTATCCTCCAGCACATTCACAACCTTAGCCGGAAGACTGAAATCCCTTAAAACATTAATCAGATCAATAACTTCTGCATCACTCCGGTTGCCAACGATAATGACCTGCCGGGCGTTGACGAGCGTCTCGAAATTATTGAGAAGGGTCGCGAGCGGGAAGAAATTGCGCGCCAACTCAGCCGAGAAACAGCGCAAGAGATTGGTCGCCTTCTCAAACGGTTCGCGTGCGCCGGTCAGCAAATGCAGCTTTGCCAACACCTCCAGCATGCCCGGACGGCACGGCGGTATCGGTTGCGTTCTTGCTCCGGATGATCAGCGCCTCCGCATCATCGGCGGTGTAGAAGTATCCGCCGCCGTTTTCATCCCAGAAATGTTCGTTCAGGATTTGGGTCCATTGTTCGGCGCGCTCCAGATAGAAGGCCTTACCCGTCACCTCATGAAGGATGAGAGCAGCGCGCGCCATATTGGCATAATCATCGAGAAGCCCCGTATGCATCGCCCGTCCAAGTCGGTAACTATGGTAAAGCCGACCATTTGGTTCCATGGAATGAGTTGTCAGGGCGACAAAGGCGCGCTCCGCCGCATCAATCCAGCGCACCTCCTCAAAATATTGTCCGGCACGGGCGAGGGCGACAATCATCAGGCCGTTCCAGTCGGTCAGGACTTTATCATCCAGCCCCGGACGGATGCGGTTTTCACGATGGTCGAATAACGCCTGGCGCCATGGCGCCATCGCCGCTTCGGTTTCTTCATCCAGCCGTTCCGGATATTTTAACCGATTGATAATATTAGTATTTTCCCAATTTCCTTCGGGAAGAATGCCATAAACCTCATTAAAATGTGGGGCATGTTCCCCGAGAATCTCATCAATTTCCGTCTTTGACCAGATATAGAATTTTCCCTCCACGCCCTCGGAATCCGCATCAATGGTGGCCGCGAAGCCGCCCTCGTCCGTCACCATCTCCCGGAGCAGCCAGCCGACCGTCTCCCGGATGCGCTCTTCGAACAACTCCGATTTGGTCTCGTGATGGACGGTGAGGAGAAGATCGAGAATTTGCGCATTGTCATAGAGCATCTTCTCGAAATGCGGCGCAAGCCATTCTGCATCGGTGGAATAACGCGCAAACCCGCCCCCGAGATGATCATATATCCCACCTTGTGACATGCCGGTGAGAGCTTTGATCACGACTTCGGCGAGCGCGGCATTGCCTGTTCTCAAATAACTCCGCCAGATATTTTCCAGCACATAGGTTTGCGGGAATTTCGGCGCAGAACCAATTCCGCCATGGACGGGATCTGCCTCCTCCGCATAACGGGCGGCAATCCTCTCCAGCACCTCAAGCGTGAGTTTTGGTCGATCTCCGTCCTGAGTTGCATTCAGGCTTTTAAGCGCGGATTTAAGTGCATCGCGGTTCTTTGTGACTTTTTCGGGCTCATTCTTGAAAATGTCCGAGACCGTCTGCAGCACATTCTTGAAGCCGGGCCGTCCATAGGAATTATCAGGCGGGAAATAAGTCCCGCCCCAGAAGGGTTCTCCGTTTGAATTCAAGAACATAGTGAGCGGCCAGCCGCCCTGTTCACCCAAAAGTGCGAGGGCGCTCTGGTAGATCTGATCAATATCGGGCCGTTCTTCCCGATCCACCTTGATATTGATAAACAGCTCATTCATGAGGCTGGCCGTTTCCTGATCCTCGAAACTCTCATGGGCCATTACATGGCACCAGTGACAGGCCGCGTAACCAACGCTAAGCAGGATTGGTTTCCCCTCTTTTTTGGCGAGCGCAAGGGTTTCCGCGCTCCAGGGTTGCCAATGCACGGGGTTGTCCTGATGCTGAAGAAGATAGGGGCTGGTCTCAAACTCCAGTAAATTTTTCATCTATAACCCTGTTCTTGGCCCCCAATTCCGGTATATAGGAGGGCTATTGTCGTTTGTTGTAGCAGAGCAACCGCCGCCGGATCAATGAGGAGTGAGCCGCTCATGAAGATTACTGTTGATATTGACTGTACGCCGCAGGAAGCAAGAACATTTCTCGGCCTTCCCGAGGTTGAGAGAATGCAGGAGGCGGTGATGAAAGAGCTTCAGGCGAAGATGCTCGAAAATATCGCCAATCTCGATCCGGAAAATATGATGAAGACTTGGCTGCCCGCCGGCGTTCAGGGGTTTGAGCAGATGCAGAAGATGTTCTGGTCACAATTTAACAAAGGCGAGAATGGCAGTAAATAGCCGCGCCAAGCGGGAACGGTTGTTGTAATGAGCTTTTCCGAGACAATCTTCGCGCTCGCGAGTGGGCGGGGCCGCGCGGGTGTGGCGGTGGTGCGGATCTCCGGGCCCGGTGCGATGGACAGCCTCGAAGGTTTAAGCGCAAAGCCATTGCCCGAGGCGAGGCGCGCGGTGCTGCGCCCGATATATAGAAGAAACGATAAAACCCTTATAGATCAATCGATTGCTATATGTTTTCCGGGTCCGAACAGCTTCACCGGTGAGGATGTGGTGGAGCTGCATTTACATGGCGGACCGGCGATCCTGACGGCCTTGTTTGAAGAACTTTCGGCTTTTGATGGCTTTCGCCCTGCTGATCCGGGGGAGTTTACCCGCCGCGCTTTCGAGCATGGCAAGATGGATTTGACCGAGGCCGAAGGGCTCGGCGATCTCGTAAATGCGGAAACGGAGGCGCAGGCCCGTCAGGCGCTTCGCCAGATGCAGGGGGAACTCGGGCGGCTCTATGATGGCTGGCGGGAACAGCTGATCGCCGCGCTTGCACATCTGGAAGCTGACATCGATTTTCCAGATGAGGATTTACCTGACGGGGTCGCCTCGGCCATCGCGCCGAAGATCGCGGCCTTGCGGGCGGAAATTGACACTCATCTCGCGGACGGGCATCGGGGCGAAAAAATCCGCGAGGGGCTGGATGTGGTCATCCTGGGTCAGCCAAATGTGGGAAAATCAAGTCTTTTGAATGCGCTTGCCCGCCGCGATGCGGCGATTGTTTCCGATGAAGCCGGGACGACCCGTGATATTATCGAGGTGCCGATGGATCTCGCGGGTTATCCGGTGACCATTGCGGATACGGCGGGATTGCGGGAATCGGGGAATGTGATTGAGCGCGAAGGCGTGCGACGGGCGCGGGAGAGAGCGAAATCCGCGGATATCCGATTTTTTATGACGACGGCGGACGCGCCGGACATTCCGGCCGAATTTGCCGGTCTTTTTGAGAAAACCGACTATCGGCTGATTAACAAGACCGATCTAGTGGAAAAGGCGATTTCTCCGGATCCGGAAGCACATGTTTTTTCCCTTTCCGTTAAATCGGGAGAAGGGGTGGATGAGTTTATGGCCGCGCTGGAGGCGGATGTCACAAACCGGCTCGATCTTTCCGGGGCGCCCGCCCTTACTCGGCTGCGCCACCGTCAGGCGCTGGAGGAATGTGTGACAGCGCTTACCCGGTTTGAGGCGGCGCAGGAGCCTGAACTCGCCGCGGAAGATGTGCGACTCGCCGTCCGCGCCTTGGGCCGGATTACCGGGCGCGTTGATGTGGAAGACATTCTCGATGTAATTTTCGGGGATTTCTGCATCGGAAAATAAAGAATTTCGGAAATGTTTCACGTGAAACACTGACTATGATGCGAGTTTCGATGTTTCACGTGAAACATTTTGAAAAGGGGCTCTTTCCCGGCTTGTAAAAAATCGGCAATCTCTATATGTAGGGCGGCATATTCATAAGGGTTTGGTTATGAACGGATATGATGTCATTGTCATCGGTGGGGGGCATGCGGGCTGCGAAGCGGCGGCGGCTTCTGCGCGTCTCGGGGCGGCCACCCTCCTGATCACTCATAAGCTCGAAACGATTGGCGAAATGTCTTGCAATCCCGCGATCGGCGGTTTGGGCTAGGGGCATTTGGTACGGGAGATTGACGCGCTGGACGGCGTGATGGGTCTGGTGGCGGATGCCGCCGGCATTCAGTTCCGCCTTCTCAATCGCCGGAAAGGCCCCGCTGTTCGGGGTCCGCGCGCGCAGTCGGATCGTAAACTCTATCGGGAGGCCATGCAGGCCGCGCTTGCATCTCAGGAGAATTTGACGATCCGCGCCGCGGCGGTCGAGGATTTGATTGTTAGCAATGATGTGGTTGCCGGAGTGATTACCGCGGATGGGGAGGAGATTCCCGCCGGCAAGGTGATT
>ERZ1740062.549-NODE-549-length-19605-cov-6.347468_pt1 | contig 19605 bp, 15 predicted proteins | sample MGYA00581741_ERZ1740062 | MGnify/ENA primary metagenome ERZ1740062 (study PRJEB43018, sample SAMN04849747) | marine metagenome | isolation source: floating plastic debris | place: Pacific Ocean | collected 2008-09-01 | study: EMG produced TPA metagenomics assembly...
GCTGTCGGAGAAGCGATCCGGGCTTATGCCGGGCTGTGTCCTTATACCCTGAATGCACGCACGCCTTTATTCTACGGCGCCCGCGGCAAACGCTTGCAGGCGCCGGTCCTGCGCAAGCAAGTCCAGATTCTGCGCGGGGCGTTGAGGCTGACGGATTCCGCCACGCCGCACGCGCTGCGACACAGCTTTGCGACGCATTTACTCGCGCATGGCGCGGATTTGCGTGCGATTCAGACGCTTCTAGGGCATGCCAGTCTGTCGACGACGCAAGTCTACACGCGAGTTGAGGCAGGGCATTTGCGAAAGGCACATTCGCAGTCGCATCCGCGCGGATGATGACGTCGAGAGCCAATAACGGCGTGCACAATTCGACCAATGGTTCGTTCGCGATCTCTAATGACGGAAAAAGGTGATACGTACGAGATAAGTCAGCGCAATAAGCGATATCATCGTCGTGAGGCTGACTTTGTCAGATATTAATTTTATTGCGCGCTTTACCCTTGATATTAGCGAGCCTAAAAGTAGAGTTTAGTGATTCTGGATATAGGTCATAGGATATACGTATGGTTTCGGATGCTCGTAGATTTGAACCTTTGTCGCAACATGCGGCTGATCTTTTGCAAGTACTGGCGGACCCTGACAGGCTAATGATTTGCTGTACCTTGATTAGCGGAGCCCAGTCTGCCGAGAGGTTAGAGAATCGCCTCGCTATGCGTAAGGAAGAAATTCTGTCTGCACTGAATTCATTGCTGGCGAGCGATGTAGTTGAACAATTGTCTCAAGACGGTCAAGAACTCTATCAGTTGGCAGATATTCAAGCGGCAGAAGTTGTCGATGCATTGTGCTCTGCCTTCCTTGGAGAAGACTTTTCTAACCGCGCGAAAATCCCATTTCGGCCTAACAAATTCCTAGTCGGAGGTTTTGGAAAGTTTGGTGGCGCAAATATATAGACTTTGACGCCGAAAATTTAGCCACACGGCGATGCAAAAGTCTCTCGAGAACAATAATATGTCTGACGCTTTCGCCTTTAAAGGCGTAAAACTTGATCCGCCGGGTAGCGGCCGAATCTATGATTCAATTGTTGAAACCATTGGAAATACACCACTCGTTAGAGCGCCTAACCTGGCGAAATCCGAGGGTATTCAAGCGGACCTCTTGCTCAAGCTCGAATTCTTCAACCCGTTAGCGAGCGTAAAAGATCGTATCGCTATTGGAATGATTGCAGACCTTGAAGAACGAGGAGTGCTGTCCGAGGGCGGAACGATCATTGAACCAACATCGGGAAATACAGGAATTGGACTTGCGTTCGTCGCCGCCGCACGGGGATATCGCATCATTCTCACGATGCCAGAATCTATGTCGATCGAGAGAAGAAAAATGCTGGCTTTGCTTGGCGCGGAGGTTGTTCTTACGCCAAAGGAACGCGGCATGTCGGGTGCCATTACGCGCGCGGGTGAATTGTTGAAGGAAATTGCAGGAGCTGTCATGCCTAGCCAGTTCGACAATCCGTCAAATCCAGAAATACATGAAGCCACCACGGCAGAAGAGATTTGGCAGGATACGCAAGGCGAAGTCGAAGTCATCGTCGCAGGTGTGGGAACCGGCGGTACGTTTACGGGGTGCGCGAGGAACCTGAAGAGCCGAAAACCAAGTCTGAAAATGGTCGCCGTAGAACCGGAAGCGAGTGCGGTTCTTTCTGGAGAGCAACCCGGCCCTCATACTATTCAAGGGATCGGTGCCGGATTCATTCCAAAAAATATGAACACTGGTCTTGTCGATGAAATCATTAAGATATCGAACGAATCCGCATTCTCTGCCGCCAGAGAACTAGCGAGAAGGGACGGAATTCCTGTTGGAATATCGTCTGGCGCAATTGTTGCCGCTGGGTTAAAAGTTGCAAGACGAGACGACATGCAGAACAAAACGATTGTGGCGGTGATTCCTTCGTTCGCAGAGCGATATTTATCTACTGAATTGTTCAGCGGATTCTAGGATGTCCAAACTGCCGTAAATTGCCGCCTATGCTTCTTGAATTTATTGGGCTGAAGACTCAGTTTTTTTCATTGCGGTCAGGCGTGAAACGTGGCGATCGATTAGCGACTAGAAGTGTTCCCAAATTTCATTGATCGAAACCATATTAAAAGGCGGCTTTCGATAGTGATCAATATTTCCGAAATGAGTGGAGCTGTCGCCGACCCCAAAATTGTAAATTAGTCGTTCGGTTGTTCGTTGATGGGTAAGTCCTTTTTGCCCGGTGAGGAAACACAGAACCTCATCCCAGGCAAAGAAATTCTTGAAGGTTGAACTAGGCTGGCGTCCTGGGGTGACGTCTATGTGCTTCAGGACTTCGTCGGTCAATTCTGCGTTGATGAAGTCTTTGTACTCTTCCTCGCTCATGAGATAGGCATCGAGCAGCGACGGCCAGATCGGCATAAGTTTGTCGCGCGTAGATGCCCAACCCCAACCTTGAAAGCGACCAATCGGTCCAGCTTTTTCCTGTTCAGTGAGGAATGGGTGTCCGTATACAGAAAATACAGAATCATCGTTTTCGATTCTGTCTAGCTCTAAACTGAATCCTTTAAGCGCGTGTCGAGTGGGGAAGCAATCATCCTCCAAAAACAAGACGCGGTCGTACATTTCGAACATCTTGCGCATGGAAACAATCATCATTTTGCGAAATCCATAGTTCCCGCGATTTCGGTGGACCTGCTTCACGGGGAACGTGTTGACCAGCTTCTCAGTTTCGTCCAGCAGTTTTCGTTTATTTGGATTGCCTTGATCGCCATCAATCCACACATGCGCATGCTGCAACCCGTCCTGCAGCAGCAGGCTCTCGAGCACACTCTCGACGCTTTCCGCCCGATCAAATGTATAGATGGCAATACCCAGCGGCTTCTTCATCTCATACGAGCAATAAATTGAGGGCTTTGGTTGTCTTTGTTCGAGTTGCGATGCCTTATTCTCGATCGAGCGAATTGGTTCTTCGAGGTTGGCTGGAAGATCAGTATTAATGGCTTTGGGTATGGGTAGACCGAGTGGATCCAGTTGAATTTCGCCTCGCTTGACCAATTGCCTTTTGTTCCAGACATACCTCATCGGTTTAAGCGTGAGAATTGACTTCATGCGCGGAGCCACGGCCGCATTCATTTCCAGGTACTGTTCTTTTGTCTCTGTGTATTTCGAAGATAGTTCTTGATTTCGGTGAGCAAGTTTCTGAGCTTTTTCCCGTGACAATGCGAGGTTTTGTTCGAGCTCTCGCACGAGCTCTTCCCGTGCAATTTTCTGAGAAGAAAACTGCGTGATCATATTCTGAAGTTTATCCACCCGCTCGCGCTCCGAAGTTAAGCTAGCGCGTAAAGCCACAGTCTCATTCAAGCTTGATTCGGCGAATGCTTTGGTGCTTGCCAAGTCCGACCTTACGGTTTCAAGCGCACGGTCCCGATAGGCAATTTTTGCATCGAGCTTCTTCGTTTCCGCGTTTTGTTCTTTTACTTTTTTATCCAAGACTTCAATCTTGGACTTTGCGTCAAAAATCTGTCTTTCTTTTTGATCCAGAATTTCAATTTTTGTCTCGATTTCCGAAATCAAATCTTCATTTTGTGATCGTGCTTGATCGCGTTCATCCAGCAATGACGATTCATTATTTCTGAGGACTTCAATCGCTGCATCAAGTCCTGATCTCTGCTTCCATAGATCTTCGATTTTCTGGTTGGCTTGGACCACCGCGCTCGCCGCTTCGGTAATTTCTTGACGAAGAGTGGCCAACTCGGCCTGCAACCCACGGTTTTCTGTCTTCAGATGATCATTCTCATCGGATAGTTGTGTCCTGATATTCCTTAAAACCTCAACCGTTGCGCCGAGTTCCGACTTCTGTTTCCACAAACCCTCTAATTGATCATTTGTTTTCTCGAATTTTTCCGTGAGTGCGATCGACTGTTTGGCCAATGCTTCCGCTTGGGTCCCAGATGACTGTACTGAGTTGAGCAGTTGATCAAGCATCTCTGAATGATCTGCTCCTGCATTCGCCAATTCGGCGGCGCGTGCCTCCGTCAGCTCCTTCTCCTTCGCGCTCATAAGCGTTGCATGCTCTTCTTGTTTCTTTCGAAAATCATATTGTAGCGTCCAGATATCCTTTGAGATCCCCAGCACTGAATTGAGGGCATCATTGCGGTTAACGCGATCGTCGGTTTCATAGCCAAGCATTTTCATTTGCTTGCGAAACAAGAAGTTTATGAGATTCAATTCTTGTGAGTCTAATTCGGCGATGTTCCTTGCGTCGGAACCGGATCGGAAGAAATTTGGACTGATTTTCTGTAAATCTGCAAAACTCGGAAGTGTTTGATCGACCATATCAAGACCGAGGAATTCGCCGACGCTCTGGGCAATCGAAATGGGATCCTTCACCAATTGCTCAAAGTAAACCACCAGAGTGTCGTCGCGTTTGTCCGGTCGCCACGACATGACGTGCTGACCCCAAGATCCAAACGCAGTGGCCCCAAGGATCGTATGATGCCGCTTAAGCTCTAAGCTGGAGAAATTTTGGAGATATTTATGGAACGATACGAGGGCGGATCTGGGATCACGGACCAAGTATATTGTTTTTCCCGAATCGATGGGTGCGTCATGCGTTTTTACAATGAATCGCTCGTTTGATTCCGTAGCTTTACTATAGAATTGCTGCCAGCTCTCGTCATAAATTTGATGGCCGACCACGTCCGCGAACTTTGAGTCTGTGCCAATATCTGACCGATCATTATACTGCGAGAACGACTCCAGTCCAAAACAAGTTTTTAACAGTACCCGCATAAACGTGTTGCCAGACCGAGGGTAAGACGCAAGCCATACGATCATGTTTAAATTCCCAGTCCTTAAAGGCTCGATTCCGTGTCAAAGCGGCACGAGATCTAGGCCACACAGAACTTAAAAAATTTACTTACAGTGCGGCTACTTATGAATACCGCATTCAGTTTTGTCGATGCCACTCCAGCGTCCGGATCGAGGGTCAGCACCGGATTCGACTTTCGATGTGCATGGAAAGCACCCGATTGAGCCATAGCCTTTAGCGAGGAGCGGGTGCGCCGGCAATTTGTGTTCGCTAATATATGCCGCGACTTCCTTCGCAGACCAATTTGCGAGTGGGGTCAATTTTAAGCGCTCGGCATCTTGTTCTATGATTGATAGCAATGACCTTTGATCGGATTGAAATCTTTTTCGGCCATTCATCCAAGACTGGAAGGGCGCGAGAGCGCGTTCCAAAACATCCGTCTTTCTGAGCTGGCAACACTTATCGGGGGCGTTGCCACTCAATTTTCCGATCGGATCCAAGCGTTCTACATCTGAGCGCTTGGGGTGAATTCTACGAACATCTTCCAAGCCAAGGCGGTGCTGTAATAGCGTGGCGTAGTGAAGCGTCTCACCAAATAATTTTCCTGTATCGATCAAGAGAACCGGTGTTGCAGGAGCGACCGTCGCAATCATATGCAGCAGGACGGCAGACTCTGCACCGAATGATGAAACAACGGCGGAATCTCCAAACAATGAACGGTTCAAGGCGTCCTCGAGGATATCGAGCGGCGCCATCTGCTCGTATTTCTCATTCAGAGATGAAATTTGTTCCGCAAGTTCGATTTGAGCAGGAGTGCGGTGCACGAATTTGCTTTGTATTATGGTCGTCATGATTAGCTCTTCCGTTGCCGGAAATTTCCATATATCTCGTGTTCGCGAACCGGTACATAGAAAATTCGACGCGATCGCACCAGTGCGAGTAAGGATAAAGAATGTTGTTTCGTAAGGGTGCGTAAGAATGCAGCACAAGCCCGCCATCAGCATTGTAACGCCGGTCCTTAACGGTGCTGATTATATTGAACGGTTGATTTTGAGCGTGCAAGCTCAGAGCTTTCAAAACTGGGAGCATCTCATCGTCGACGGGGGTTCTGCCGACCGAACAATCGACATAGTGAATTCGATGTATGCTGACGACGCGCGACTTACCATAATCGAAAGGCCGGGAGCTGGGATTTACGCTAGCGTGATGGAGGGGATTCGATTGTCACGCGGACAAATAATAGGTTGGCAGAATGCTGACGATCTGTACACGCCCTGGGCCTTCGCGACCGTGGATGCCTTTCAAAAACGAACCTCGGCGAACTGGTTTACCGGGCTGCCAGGGTGTTGGGATGAATCAAACCAGCTCCGCTTCGTCCGGCCATACGGGTGGTATCCGCGCACTCTGATCCGCAATGGTTGGTTTCACGCCGAGCTTTTGGGGTTTATTCAACAGGAGAGTATTTTTTTCACTAAAGGTGCATTCGAGGCTCTTTCAGACTCCGAACGTGCCTCGGTTAGCCAGGCCTCTCTTGCCGGTGATTTCATACTTTGGAAAAGATTGGCGCGAACGCAGCAACTCGTCGTGTTGCCGACCGTGGTGTCCGGATTTCGGCGGCACCGACACAATCTATCGCACGCTAATTATGCTCAGTATATGGAAGAAGTCCGGTCGGACGGAGCGATGATCTTACCGCGGCAGCTTGCCGCGATTTGCAGAAGAGCCTTTCAGATCGTCTCTTCGGTAGGAGCTTTAGAGCGTGTTGAAATGGAGGACCAAATCTTGAACCGGGACTTTCAACTTGATTTAAAGACCAAATCCGTGCGACCCGACGATACTGCGTAACCGTCTGGAGAACTATTAAGTGCCTACCGGCAGACGACTCTTTGTAGTCGACCCATCACTGAAAGATATTCGGGGTCACCATTATTCTCTCGCGAAAGCGGTCACGGAGTCTGCTGTGATGTCAGGGCTATCGGTCGTGTGGCTGGCGGCGGGCGATGCGAGTGATAGTTTGAAGATGCATTCGAATCTGATCCCTACATTTAATCGTTCTATGTACTCGTCTTACGAGGCAAAAACGAATAGCAAGAAGGGAGGGATGGTTCAAAACCTCGCATCATTGAGGAACCGATTATCGCGAAATGCCTCGGGCTCTGGAGCTCCAAAAGGCGAGACCAGCCCCGTCATTGATATCAAAACAACTATGCTTCAATCACTACTGGATGCCTGTGCAAAGTTTGGGATTGGACCAGCTGACCGAATTTTGTTTCACACGGCCGATGGAGCGACGTATGAGGCATTGGCTGAATTGGTGAAGTTTTTTCCTGCTGCGGATCTTCCGCAAATTCACATTTGCACTCCCTACGACCCAGTCGGTGTTATGCCCAATCGAAAATCTGCGGAAGTGGTTCAAGACGCTGTCGACACCTTCCGGGATGCTGACTTGCTGGGTCGAAGAGTGTTTCTATATGGCGAAAATCCAATGCTCGCTGATCATCTTTCGGCGATTTGGAGCTGCCACGTGGGTGCATTGGATCTACCGGTAACGCCTGTGACGGAGCACGACAAAACGCAGGCGCGCATTTATCGACGCGAACGTTTGGTGACGGCGAATGACCGATTTCTAATTGTTTCACTGGGCGCGGCACGACTTGAAAAAGGTTTTCACCTAATACCAGATATCGTTCGCCGAACTTTCGAATATGCCGGGACCGGAGAGTTTGCCGACATCCCTGCTTCGAAGGTGAAGTTCGCGTTGCACGCAAGTGCTCAAATCATCGGACGACATCCGGTAATCGAAAAAGCACTTGCTCGATTCCAAGTGTTTTCTCGCGATCAAGTCGAGCTCCTGACAGAATCGCTTTCCGATGTTGAGTACCAAAATCTAACGCTCTCCTCGGACGCCGTCCTTATGCCGTATGACGATAACGCATATCGAGTGCGTGGATCAGGTGTTGTTGCGGAAGCAATTGTGGCAAAAAAATTCATAATTGCGAAGTCGGGGTCCTATCCGGCCGAAATGGCAATCCGACAGGGGGGCGCCATCGGGGATACGCCAGCAGCCATTGCCAAAGCTCTGTTGACGGTAATTAAAAATCGATGGCAAAGATTGGAACAAGCCAAGCAGGCCTCGGAAGAGTATTTGGCAGGAAATTCAATAGAGCAGTACGTTCAAAAAATGATTTTGTTAGAGCGCCGTAGGATGAGCGATTCTGCCAACGTAACTGACTAAGCCGAAATAGAGATTTCGAAGTTAAAGAATCCGCGACCAAGCAAGGGGTAAGAATGTCAAATTCTCCGACCGCGTTGACAAAACCGACTCGTATGTTCGTCCAATTTTTTTGGTGGCTAAAGAATGTCGCAGAATATTATCCCGACATTTGTATAGATGTCGGGGCTGCCGGTGGAACTCCATCAATCAATCGCAGCTTCAAGGATTCGCTACATCTGGCGTTCGAGCCGCAACCAAGTTTCATTCCCGAGTTACAAAGAGAATTAGACGGTTACCGGCACGAAATTTTTCAAATGGCGCTAATGGAAAAGCCGGGTGAAATGGAAATTACAATTCCAGACAATGCGTATACTGCAACGATGATCAGTCCTGATTATAGAGAATCCGATGACAGGAAACTCGTGGTCGAAGTTTCGACATTGGATCTTCAACTGAATGGACGCCTCGAAAACAAAAAGGTCTTACTAAAAACAGATTGCCAGGGCGGTGATTTGGATGTCATCAAAGGTGGAACGGAGGTCCTACAGCATTGTGATGTGGTGATAATGGAAACGTCGCTGTATCGCTTCTGGGGCGATCATCATCCTGATTTCTACGACATCGTTTCCTACATGAAATCCCAAGGGCTCGTTGTCTTTGACATCCTGGAGGGGACCTTCAAACCCAGCAATCGTGCATTAGGGCAGGTGGACCTTGTTTTTGTGCATGAGGATGGTCCTTTACGCCCAAATCATCGTTGGTAACTGAATGTCTGAACAACAAGCTGGAAGTTACATCACATCAATCGACGGGATGCGCGCACTTGCGGTCATTGCGGTTCTCTTCTTCCACGTGGATTTTCACTGGGCTGCTGGTGGGTTCGCGGGCGTCGATGTTTTCTTTGTCATCTCGGGGTTTTTGATCACGCGAAACATTATTCACGAGGTAGATGCGGGTACCTGGTCGTTCGGAAACTTTTATCTGAGGCGAGTCACGCGCCTATTTCCTGCTTTATTCGCCGCGATCGCGATAACCCTCATTGCTGGGTGGTGGATACTGTCGCCAGCGGATTTGGAGCGAATTGGGCAGGCTTCAATGATGTCTGTACTTTCTGTCGGGAATATTTTTTTCTGGATGGAATCTGGATATTTCGACGCCAACTCGGCATCGAAACCGCTGTTGCATACTTGGTCTCTAGCCGTCGAGGAGCAATTTTATCTGGTTTGGCCGGCGGCCTTGGTTTTGCTGTTAGTTGTCGGTCGTTCGTTGGTGCTCATTGGAGTAGTTGTAGCTGGTGCTCTGTCGCTTATCTCGGCATTCTGGTTTCTGAAGATCGATGGTTCAGCGGTGTTTTTTCTGACGCCGTTTCGCATCTATCAATTTGCAATCGGTGCCATAATCGCACTGGTGGGCTGGCTTCCAAAGAACCGAATAAGCTCTGCTGGATCAGCGTTGGCGGCGTTGGGGGTCGTAGCGGTCACGATTTTAGCCTCTAACGATTCTCCTTACCTTTTTTCCGCCGTTCTGCCAGCATGTTGTGCGGGTATGTTGCTGCTGACGAGCCGCTCCCGTTTTGCCAACTGGGTGCTTTCGACACCAGCGATGGTTTGGATTGGGCGCCGGTCTTATTCGATTTATTTGGCGCATTGGCCGATCATTGTTTTGTGGAAGCTCAAAACTGACTTGGAGTTCTCGTTGGTAGAACAAATTCTCGCGCTGATTATTTCAGTTTCGGCGGGCGCTTTGTTGTTCGAATTAGTGGAAAACCGTTTCAGGTTCAAGCCGACCCATTCATCCGTTCGAAAAGCTCGGGCGATCTTTGTATCGGTGGCATTGGCAGTTTCCACTCTGACGCTCGGAGCACATTATTGGGGAAACCAAGGATATGCTGGAAGACTGCCGGCGGAACTCCGGCAAGCCATGAATAGGGCTAACGACGTTTGGGCGAATCGTCAGATCGCGGTTCGCGATGGTATATGCAGTCATACGACGACATCGGCGAAAGCGGATCAGTATGATCGCGAGCGTTGTTCCGCGCCGCCGAGGAACGGTCGATCGTATTTGGTAGTGGGCGATAGCTTTGCCAATGACTCTATGCTCGTTCTGAAGGCTGCTTATCCTGATATTTATTTTGGTCAGTTGACGGTTCCGGGGTGTCTTCTGCGTCTTCCAAAGCAGTTTAAAGCTGGCGAACAGGTTGAGTGTCGAAAACTCTATGAAATTGCATTCGAAGAACTGTTGGAGGATTCTAATTACGATGGGATTGTCCTGAGCTCTAACTGGCAGGACGGGCACTACTACCGCATCAATGACATCATCAATTCGCTAGAAAGGAACGACTTGGATGTTGTGATCATCGGGCAACGTATCAGATTCCGCGATCGCATCCCAGCCATCGTCGCGTCCAGTGCAAGTGCCGAAGATGCCGAGGCTCGAGCCAACGATTTTTTGAAGCAAGAAGAGTTTGCCATCAATTCTACGATTGTTGAGAGATTCTCGTCCCGGGTTAAAGTCCTAGACTTTATTGCGCTTTCTTGTTCCGAGACCTGCGACATTTTCGATGAAGAGGGCAACTTGATCTATATGGACGACTCGCATTTCTCACTGGCGGGCGTCACGCTGATGGCCTCGCGCTTAAAACAAAGGCGCCCCGATCTTTAAGAACCGTGATCCTGAGTGACGGCTTGTTCCGCGCGCAACTCATCTTGAAACAAAAAGGCGTCGTCGATGTCCCCAAAAAACATCAACTCACCCTTCTGAAGAACGGCGCCTTTGTTTGACAATCTCTGATGCATATCGCGGCTGTGCGAAGCGAAGACAAAAATGCCGCTATCAAAGATAAGTTGCCGCAGGCGTTTCGCAGCCTTGTCGCGGAATGCTACGTCGCCTGTGCCTAACCATTCGTCCAGTAAAAGAATGTCTGGTTGAAACGCTGTTGATGTCGCCAAGCTCAACCGCATTCTCATTCCACTCGAGTAAGTTTTAATTGGCAGGTTTAGATATTCGCCCAATTCGGTGAAGTCAGCTACTTCTGGAATAATCTCTGTGATTTCAGATTCGCTATAACCCATGAATCGACCCCGTATCCGAATGTTCTCGAAACCAGTGGACTCGCCATCTAAGCCGAGCATTATGGAGGTCAGTGGCGAAATCACGCCGACCGTTTTTAATTCACCTGAAACCGGCGGTAGAATGCCCGCAATTGTCTTCAAAAGAGTAGTTTTTCCGGCCCCATTGGTTCCTAACAAACCAAGCCGGTCTCCATCCTTCAATGATAGTGATATATCGTCTAGAGCGCGGATGGTTTTGCTTCCATCCCTTGCGAGCGAGCCGCCGATGGGGGCGACGGACGACTCAGCGAAGGCATCCGCTACACCCGCGCCATATACGGGATATTCGATCGACACTTGCTTTAACTCTATTGTCGCCATGGTTTCAGCACCAATAGGGCAAACGGTGCCACCATCGCCCGAACAGGAACAACGCCAGAAGCGGAGTTACCATCGCGAATCCGGCTGTGACAGTGAAATTCAGTGCCACATCGGGTGAAGCTAGCAAGGGACCTCTAACCACCTCTATAAAATGATAAAACGGGTTTAGGTCTACAAAAACGGAGTATGGCCCGAGACGCCCCGGAACCCAGAAGATCGGGGTAACGAAAAAGATGAATGTTAGCGAAGCCGCAGCCAGCTGTCCAAAGTCCCTGTATCGAGCATTGATCACACCCAAAACAAACGTGCTCCAAAAACCGATCCAGATAAGTAAAATAAATCCGACGAATGATAAAAGCATTTCATACCGAAACGCTCTCGGGAACAAAATCAGTATTCCGATCAGCACGATCATCCTGAAAACGGTTGTTAGGAGCTGAACCACAACCAATCGATACGAAAACAGACTTAGCGGAAGAGGGAATTCCTTGAAAATATACCCATTGGCCGCAAATACATTACATCCTCCGGTGATGAATGCACTGATCATTGACCAAACCACAAGAGCAATCGCGACATAAGGCAAATGGCTAGATAGCGGTTGATCAAATAGTTGGCCATACAATACGCCCAACCCCGCCGCCGTCATTGCTGTGGTTAGCGATATCCAGAACGGTCCAAACATCGCACCTTTGAATTGATTCCGAAACTCTCGCCAGGCCATCGAGAGGAAAAGCCTGTAGCGAAACAAACCACTTCTAAGGTCGCGGAGGCTACGTCGAAAGTTTGATTGGGTAGCAATGAAGTGATACGAATCGACCCGGGGTCTGGGAGCTCTACTCGACATAGCCATTCGCCTAGTCCATGACGTCACGGTGAACAAGACCCATTCTCCAGCCGAGTTGAAAATGTCAAAATCATACTGTTAATCAATTACTCTCCGGGACCGATACTGACTCGGCCCATTGAGGCAATCACTGAATCCACTCGATGTAATACTTGCCCAAGCGTGAGCAGAAACTGTCAGTATCATCTTCTACGAAGGCTAAAATGTCACTTAAGCGTGTTATCAACAAAAAAGTAATTGGACTGTTGCAGGGCTTCTCTTCGCAGGGAGAGGCTGCGCGCAAATCGGTGGATGGGATCACAGACTCGGCGACCTCGATAGCCGGGCAGAGAGAGCGGCCCACACGAAGCTTCGAAGATTTTTTTGCGCATTTGAAGCGACTCGGATTCTCCCCCAAAGTTTGTATCGACGTCGGAGCTGCAAAAGGAACGATATCGATTTATCGTGCATTCCCTGATGCATTGCATATCGCGTTCGAACCCCTGCCAGATTTTCAGGACGAATTAAGAGAGACGCTCGGTCCATATGCACACGAAATCAAGAATTGCGCACTCTCCAACGAACCGGGCCAAACGACCCTTTTGAGGCACAATGACCTATTTGGTTCTTCCATTATGCACAGTCGGGATGCGCACGACGAGAATGTCGTTACAATCCGTCAATCCACATTGGATATGGAGTTAACAGATTTTGAGTTGAGTGGTCCGGTCATTCTGAAAACAGACTGCCAAGGATCTGATCTCCTTGTATTACAGGGAGGCATTGAGACCTTGGCGCAGTGTGATGTCGTGATAGTTGAGGCGTCGCTGTTTCGTTTTTGGGGCCCCCACCAACCAGACTTTTTCGATATCGTAACTTTCATGCATGACCAGGGCTTCGCATTGTACGATATTTTGGACGGTCTTTATCGGCCGCGAGATGCTGCGTTGGGTCAAGTCGACCTCGTATTTGCGAAGGAACGTAGCAGCCTCCGGCGGGACCATTATTGGTAGGATCTCCGTGGTTAGAGCCAACTTTTTGCGAGGCTGGATTTTGTAAGGATTGGAGATCATTCGTTGCATCTTCAAAGTGTGTATTTCAATGACTTCAAACCCTGTTTTTTCGATAACCATTCCCATCGGAAGCTACCATCCATTTTTGGAGTCTTGTTTGGCGAGTTTGGGCGCGCAGGACGTCGCCGTAGACATCGCGGTGCTCGACGCGTCAAACGACAACCGGGTTGTCGAATTGATAGACCAATTCGCTGACATAATTGCCTTTCGGCAGCATGGTCCTGATAATGGACAATCCGATGCGATCATGAGGGGATGGGCCGCTACACGAGGTTTTATCCTTGGGTGGCTGAATGCAGATGATGTTCTCGCACCAGGAGCTCTCAGATATGCTTATGAAGCGTTTTTAGACGATCCATCGCGTGATGTTGTATATGGTCACAGTTTGATACGAGATGATGATTCATTTGTGACAGGATACCACTGGAATGTTATGCCTCCGGGGGACCAAATACTGTCCACTTGCAGCATCTCACAGCCATCCTGTTTCTTTAAACGGAGCGCGCTCGAGGCGGTTGGAGGGTTGAATCGTGATCTGCATTACACGATGGATTGGGACCTATGGATACGGCTGTATCAAAACGGGGCAAAGTTTTATTTGGAAGACGACATTCGATCATTGGTTCTATGGTCGAAACAGGCGAAAACCGGAGGGTTCGGGCGGGCTCGAAGAAGCGAGCTTAAACGCATCATCGAGGCACACACTGATGTCGGCGACCGTAGGCGTGCGATTCTGGGTTTCGCCACGCAATACGTCTATGAGTATTTGCTGCCGCGATCATTGCGCGATTGGATATGGCGTCGGAACGTAAGCGGTGGCAATGCTATGTTTGGTTTGAACGTCTCTGGGGATATAGAAAAATGCGCCGTGTTCGATCTATTTCATTACGATCGTTTACCTAAGACCTCGATCAACCTCCGGACGCGATTGAATTCCCATTCCTTCCGAATTGGCGTAGATGGTGCTGAAGCGTCTCTCCATACTTCCCAAAACGGGTTGCTTGTCTACAAAATGCCGAAACAATTGCCAGCAGGTGAGTGCGCCCGAATCGAAGTTCAAAGCGCGACTGATTCCCCAATCCATATTAGCGGAATCCAACTACGGTAGAAGAATTCGACGCAATGGAGAGGTTGGGTTGCAAATCAATGTTTGCTGTGCTGAATGACGTCCCAATGCGTTAAGTTGATCGGAGTGATTCCAGTGAAAATTATGGTTATTGGTGGCGACGGATTTTGCGGATGGCCGACGTCGCTTCACTTGTCCAACTTGGGTCATGACGTCCTTATCGTCGATAACTTGTCTCGTCGCAAAATCGATGTTGAGTTGGAGGTCTCTTCGCTGACGCCAATCTCGCCAATGTCAACGCGATTGACCGCATGGGAAGAGGTTTCCGGAAAGGTCATTGGATTTGAAAACGTCGATGCTGCGGAGCAATACGACAAGCTCCTCGATGTCATTAGAAACTTTGAGCCGGATACGATCATCCACTTTGCGGAGCAACGCGCGGCGCCATACTCAATGAAGTCGCCATCCCACAAGCGATATACGGTGCACAATAATCTAAACGCGACGAACAACATATTGGTTGCGATCATCGAAGCCGGGCTCGCGTCAACGTGCCACCTTGTTCACCTGGGTACGATGGGCGTGTACGGATATGGAACCGCGGGCATGAAAATTCCCGAGGGCTATTTGACCGTACATTTGAAGACGGATGAAGGCCAGGAAGTGGAAAAAGAAATTCTCTACCCGGTCAATCCAGGTTCAATCTACCATATGACGAAGACGCAAGATCAGTTGATGTTCGCGTATTATAATAAGAATGATAAGCTCAAAATCACTGACCTGCACCAAGGAATTGTCTGGGGAACGCAGACGCAAGAAACCCGAATGGATGAGCGTTTGATCAACAGATTCGACTATGATGGCGACTATGGTACTGTGCTCAACCGTTTTCTTATGCAGGCGGCGGTCGGGTATCCGATGACGGTTCACGGAACCGGTGGCCAAACGCGCGCATTCATACATATTCAAGATACCGTGCGTTGTGTGCAACTAGCGCTGGAGAACCCACCTCAAACGGGAGAGCGTGTCCGAATTTTGAATCAGATGACGGAAACTCATCGTGTTCGGGAACTCGCCGAAGTCGTTGGAAAGATCACGGGGGCGGCGATCGAATTTGTACCGAATCCGAGAAATGAAGATGCAGAAAACGATCTCCACGTCGAAAACAAACAATTTCTAGGGCTTGGGCTGGATCCTATTACTCTCGAAAACGGTTTGCTGGAAGAAGTTACAGAAATTGCAACGAAATTTGCGGATCGTTGCGATCGCAGTAAAATCCCGTGCGTTTCTTATTGGACGCCAAGCCAGGCCCAGGGGTCTCAATCCTAGTCCGATTTAAGCGAATGTGTCTGCTGACCCAAAACACTGGACGGATTGCATTGTCTGGACCTCAGGCCTTTGGTCAACGCAGCAAGACTCCAAAACATGTCACGGCATGATACAGCATGCTACCCGGGATGTTGTCAGAACTTACATCGCCGTTTTGGTCGATTTCGTCGATCCACCCACCTGGTTTCGCGTCACTTAAGTAGGATTGAAAAATGTCATGGGAAACAGACTCGATTCTGGATTGGGGACTCAAATCGGGATGAAAAATGTGAGACCGGATTCGCTCCAGTTGATGCCATAGTCTGCTCCCCGAGTTTGTCCAAACGTTCTGCGCTGTAACTGCATTGATCGCCATACCGGTATTGGGACTGATGCCGTCAGCTTCCGCTTTGGCGATCAGTCGTCGTCGCCAGCTAACGCCGTCATGTCCTGATTTTTCGTCATACTGGTGCAGCAGCGTTGCCCACTCAAAGTGGTGGCCCGGTTCCCAGATTATGTTGCCTTTTGACTCATATCGGGTCCAATCAGCGTTAAACTTCTCGGCAAGAATGTTGCTCTCTGGATCAAAGAATTTTGTCTCGAACAGCCTCACGATTTCCCCCGCGAATTCCAAGGCCGTATCGGATCCAGTGGCGGCGTGATACTCCATCATCGCTTCCAGCAAGTGCATATGTGGGTTGGCGCGACGCGGCGTCTCGAATTCGCTTGATTCAAACCATCCGCCATTGGTCGGATCCCTTAAATGTGTTTCGATAAAAGCAATGGCGTCTTTCGCAATCTTCAAGCCTAGCTCGCTGTCGATTACCCGGTAAGCCGCGGAGCCGGCGAGAATTATGAACGCGTGATCATAAAGGTCTCGCCGGTCATCCGTAATGCTTCCGTTAGGTCTAAATAGATGGACGAAGCCTCCTTCAATGTGTCGTAGTCTCGCGTCGATATACTTCAACCCTTCCTCAACGAGCGATCTCGCGATTTCAGGCCGGGGCCACCCCAACTCTATCGCCTTGGCAAAACTAAACACTTGCCGTGCCTGAACTCTCACGCGCCGATCAGCGTTGCGGTCGGGGTTACCACCCATATCAAGTTGTTCAACAAATCCGCCGCGTTCTGAATCCCAGCCCTTTTCAGCCCACACATCGAACGCAGTCCACAACCAATCTCTGGCCTTTTCTCTAAGCGCCGGCGAGATGCCGAGCGCATGCCCGTGGTTCTGCGCCACTTTACCAAGCTCTTTCACCGCAGCGTCGTTCTCTTTCGGCGTTATCATCACCTCATCGCCTGTCGCCACGATCACGAGATTGGATGCGCCATTAACGGTGATGACCGGACCTTCAGAACGAACATAAAGACCGCTCGAATTCTGAACGTGCACGGGTCCGCTCGTATAATTTTCCGCATCTGTTTCCGTCAGCAATTCATGTAGCGCACGATAGCCACCAACATCGCTCCAGCCCATCGAAACGGGCACAGTTTTCACATTTTTCGCCTTCTCCATGACCGCATAGTCGATCGAAATGCTTGGGGTCTCTGCGAAGGCTTCGGCGTTCAGGACTGTATCACCGTTACGCACGTCTGCCATCGCCGACTCGGTGCCGGCTCTTACGTCAGGCGCGAAAGCTTCCAGCGCGTCTAGCATGACGCTCGCCTTGAACAGAAAAATCCCCGCGTTCCAATAATAGCTTCCGGCATCCAAGTATGTTTGAGCCGTCTCCAAATCTGGCTTCTCAACGAATGCGTCGACGGCCAAAGCGCGACCCTGCGCGCCCGCCGCTTCCGCTTTGATATAGCCATAGCCGGTCGCGGGATGAGTTGGTTCAATGCCAAACGTGACAATGTCACCTGCTTCGGCCGCTTTGGCCGCAATCACGATCGCGTCATGAAAAGCTGGAACGTCCTGGATGTCATGATCGGCTGGTAAGATGAGGATCAAGTCAGTTGGCGCGCGCGCCAAGGTTGCGGCTGCGACTGCGGGCGCGGAGTTTCGCCCCATCGGTTCGAGGATCATTTCTGCGCCTGCTAAGGTCTCCTTCAATAAGTTCGCATGACGCCTCGATCCCACCACAAGCGTCGAGGCAAAAACGAGATCAGACCGAGCCGTCGACTGAACCCGTTCTGCCGTTTCTTCGATCATGCTTTTCGAAGACGTCAGAGCTAAAAACTGCTTTGGGGTTTCCGGAGTTGAAAGTGGCCACAAGCGCGTGCCGGATCCTCCGCAGAGAATGACCGGATGAATTACGTATGTCATCGATTACCCCACACAATGCCAGCCAAAATCGGCGAATGAAATTACGGTCGGCGTCGTGCACATTTCGTGCCTAGCTTTTCCTAGCTCAAACAACACCGATCGCAAGGCAATCATGGACGTGCAGCAGTCCAATCGGTGCTTTTTTGTCATCGATAATGAACAGTGCGGTGATTTTGAACTCACTCAGCATAGAAAGCGCTTCTGCCGCCAAGCCATCTTCTGGAATGGTGCGGGGGTTTTTGGTCATCATATCCGACGCGACGAGATCATCGGCCTGCTGTTCTAGCGCTCGCCGAATGTCGCCATCTGTGATGATCCCGATCAGTTTGTTTTTATCGACGACACCGCAACACCCAAATCCACGTGCCGTGATCTCTGACACGATCGTCGAGAAGGTCGCGTTTGGGGCGCAAAGTGGCATTTCTTTGTGGTGCATCAAATCCGTCACCCGTTTCAGCGCCGCCCCTAATTTTCCGCCCGGATGGAATTTGTGAAAATCGCGGGCGCTGAAGCCCTTTTGGCGCAGCAGGGCGACGGCGAGAGCGTCACCGAGCGCGATCATCTGCGTGGTCGAGGTTGTCGGGGCCTTGGTAATCCCGCACGCTTCCTGGGATTTCGGGACTAGTAAAGTGATGTTTGCGGCATCGGCGAGCGTCGATCCGGAACCGGACGTCATCCCGATCAGGGGAATATCGAAACGCCCACAATAGCCAATAATGTCGCCCAATTCGGGCGTCTCTCCGGAATTTGACAAAGCGATAACGACATCCTGCTCGGAGATCATTCCCAGATCGCCATGGCTGGCTTCGCCGGGATGGACATAGACCGCTGGCGTTCCGGTCGACGCAAAGGTCGCGGCGATCTTGCGGGCGATATGGCCGGACTTTCCCATGCCGGTGACAATGGTCCGCCCTGGGGCAGAGATGATCGCGTCGATCGCGCGCTGGAACTGTAAGCTGAGATCGCCATCCGCATCGGTCAGCGTCTCAATCAAGGCATCAATCCCGGTGCGTTCGGTCTCGAGCACCTCCAGAGCCGTCATCCTTGGCGAAGTCATGTGCGTGAATCCTGTTTCCCGTTGAGCCCGTTCAACTCAGCAATACATTTCCCAGCGCGGCAGAAACCAATCCGCAAATCGCGCCAAACCATCCTTTAAGCCGACTTGCGGCTCATAATCCAGTTCCGCTCTGGCGCGATCGATATCTGCCCAGGTGCGTTCCAGATCGCCGGCCTGCATCTCTTCATATTGCTTGACGGCCTGGGCCCCTACGCTCTGTTCGGTGAGGTGAATGAGATCCATCAGCGGTTCTGGTCGATCATTGCCGAGATTGTAGACGCGGTGGGGGACGGGCAGCCCCAATTGGGCCGCGGGGCGATCCAGGGCCGCGATGATACCGGCAACAATATCGTCAATATATGTAAAGTCGCGGCTCATCTTGCCATGATTGAAAACCCTGATCGGCTCTTGCTTGAGGATTTTCTCTGCAAACAGCCAATAGGCCATGTCCGGGCGGCCCCACGGGCCGTAGACAGTGAAGAACCGCAATCCGGTCAGGGACAGTCCATACAGCCGGGCATAGGATTGTGACATCAGCT
>ERZ1740062.550-NODE-550-length-19578-cov-4.409312_pt1 | contig 19578 bp, 14 predicted proteins | sample MGYA00581741_ERZ1740062 | MGnify/ENA primary metagenome ERZ1740062 (study PRJEB43018, sample SAMN04849747) | marine metagenome | isolation source: floating plastic debris | place: Pacific Ocean | collected 2008-09-01 | study: EMG produced TPA metagenomics assembly...
GTGCTTGGTGTCGGCTGTCAAATCACCGAATATTACTGGTACGCCAGTTTGAATAGCAGCTGCGGATAAGCCTTTAGCAACTTCTGATGATACGTAATCAAAGTGCGGGGGTAGTCCTTTGATAACTGCACCTAAACAAATGATCGCATCGTAGCTACCCGAAAGTGCTAACTGCCGTGCTACCAATGGTACTTCAAAGCTTCCAGGTACCCAAACGTAATCAACTTGAGAGCCATGAGGATTAGTATCAACACCATGACGCTTTAAGCAGTCTTGACATCCTTCTAACAGCTTGGTGGTTACTAAATCATTAAATCTACCAATTACTAATGCAAAGCGTAGGGGTTCTGCTTGAGTAAAACTTCCCTCGAAAACTGTCATAGTTGCCTCTTTTATAACTATACTTCTTTAATCAGTGACCAGTATTCACTGGAAGGATGTGGTTCGTCAGTTACCAGTAAACAGTAGTTTAGAGTTTTCTAACAGACTTACATTTCTTACTTTTAATCAAAGCTTCCCTATGATTCGGATTGCTAATAACTTTAATCAATATTGAAGGGCGCAAACCCATTAATTTTATAGCGATGAAACATTATAGGAAATTTATTTTCCGTCAAACTTGCCCTTAAGCTACCGTGGCTGAGTTGCATTAGTCCCTTAATCTCTATTTATCACTCACTGGTTACCGATAAACAATAATAAAAGCAGAAGAATACCTGCTTTGCAAGCGGTATTCTTCTGCTCCGATGCTATTTGTTAGCGTATGAAAGCAGTGGTTTAAACTACGAAAAAGTTTAAAGCTCCAACTATTACTACTAAAGCAAACCAAGCTGCGGAACCAATCCAAAGGAGTTTCTTCGATTCAACCCAGCTTTGAGGAGTCGCATAAGCAACGGGTACGCCAACGATCATGACGAAAGATAAAGCAACTAGAGCGAGTAGAGCTACTTGGAATATAATGGTCATTTTTTTTCTCTCTTAAACGAGACAGTTCTTAAAATCAATATTCTCTAAAACCAATGTACCGTATTGGTGTTAGATTCCAGACAAAGCTTTAGTTTAGTTTTTTTGGCAATAGGCGAAGCGTTGAATCTGGCGATCGCCTTTTAAGCAGATGACAAAGGTCTATTATCGCTGCTTGTGGGGCTTTTTGTCTCCAATGATAAGTAGTGAGTAGGGAATAGTCAGTAAGCTGATGTGCAGCTAGATTGTATAAAACGAAAACGTAAAATAATTGTAGTGCGGGCATCCTGCCCGCGTCTGATATACAAATTAAAATTTTCACCACAGTTATTTTATGAACCAGCGAAAGCAACGCAAAAGTTTTCAAGATATTCTCAAGCAACGTCAGCAAAAAAGTTTTGTTGGACGAGAGGAACAAATCAATCTATTTCGCCGTAATTTGGAATTATCTCCGGAAAATGACCAACGTCGCTTCATCTTCAGTGTTTTTGGTCAAGGTGGTGTGGGAAAAACTACGCTGTTGGGACAGTTTCGTAAAATTGCTGAGGAGAATAATTTTGTCCCTGCTTTGAGTAATGATGAAGAAAGAAGCGTGTCGCAAGTAATGGCAAGGTTAGCGCTAGAGTTGGAAAAGCTTGGTCATAAATTAGATAAATTTTCCGAACGTTATAAAGTTTATCGGCAAAAGAAGCAGGAATTAGAATCCGATCCAGAAGCACCCCAAGGTTTTTCGGCATTTTTGGGGCAAGCTGTAGCTAAAGGTGGTTTGAAGTTAGCGAAACAAGTTCCTGTTGCTGGTGCAGCGATGGATTTTGTTGATGCTGATGCATTTGCTTCTCAAGCAGGGGAATGGACTTCTTTTGTGGCGAAGAAGTTGACGAATAAAGATGAAGTGCGTCTAATACAAGAACCTGTGGAAGTGCTGACACCGCTATTTTTAAAAGAAATTGGGGAAGTTGCCGATAATTATGATATTGCTTTCTTTTTTGATACCTATGAACGTACCGATGAATTTTTGGATAGTTGGTTATTAGATATTTTCGACGGTCGTTATGGCGATATACCGGCAAATATATTATTTATTATTGCAGGTCGTCAGGAATTAGATAAAAATCATTGGGCAAATTATGAAGGATTAATTGCACGTTTTCCTTTAGAGCCGTTTACGGCAGAAGAAGCAAGAGAATATTTAGCGCGAAAAGGTATTACCGACGACCAAGTAAATTAAGTAATTTTGCATCTTTCGGGACGCTTCCCTTTGTTGGTAGCGACTTTAGCGGCAGAAGTTCCCAAAGACCCCAGTAAAATCGGTGACAGTAGCGGTACTGCTGTAGAAAGATTTTTAAAATGGGTGGATGACGAAAAACGGCGAGAAGTGGCTTTAAATGCGGCAATACCACTGTGTATCAACGAAGATATTTTAATCCAGCTACAAGGTGAAGAAGAAGGGAAAGCCTTGTTTAACTGGCTCAAAGAAATGCCTTTTGTCAACGAACGTCACGACGGTTGGGTATACCATGATGTGGTGAGAACCCAAATTTTGCGCTACAAGCGGCGATTATCGTTACAAAGTTGGGCGGAATTGCATGGGAATTTGGCGGAATACTACGATAATTTACGCAATAGTTTGCAGCTGGCTGAAGATAAGATTTGGCTTGATGAAACTTGGTTTCGTTATACCTTGGAGGTAACTTATCACCGATTATGTGAATCGCCACACAAGTATTTGTCTGTTGTTTTAAATGAATTTCTTGTTGCTCTGAAGAATAAGCGTAAATTTGCTCAACGGTTTGCAGAAAGAATATTACTGGCTGGAGAAAATTTAGATAGTGCTGAGGTTGAGCGTTGGGGTGAAAAGTTAGTTGGGGGTTTGAGAGCTTATGAAGAAAAGCAGTATGAAAAAGCTGTTGAGATGTTTACAGCACTTGTAGAGCATTCTGAGATTGAAGCGAAATGGCTACCTGTTGCTTTAAGTTGGCGGGGTGGAACTTATCGTAAGATGAAACGTTATGATGATGCTCTCAAAGATTTTGACCGTGCAATTGAAATTGACTTGGATTACGCTTGGGCATTTGTACATCGAGGTATTAACTACCGTTTGATGGAGCGCTACGAAGATGCTCTTAAAAATTTTGACCGTGCAATTGAAATAGACTCCGATTACCTCTTTGCGCTAGCACAACGAGGTATTCACTACCGTTTGATGGAGTGCTACGAAGATGCTCTTAAAGATTTTAACTGTGCGATTGAAATAGACCCCAATTATAAATGGGCGATCGCACAAAGAGGTTATACATACCATTTAATGAAACGCTACGATGATGCTCTCAAAGATTTTAACCGTGCAATTGAAATTGATTCGGATTACAAATGGGCGATCGCACAACGAGGTTATACTTATCGTTGGATGAAACGTTACGAAGATGCACTTAAAGACTTTAACCGTGCGATTGAAATAGACTTGGATTACACTTGGGCTTTAGCATGCAGAGGCGAATATTACCTCATAGTAAAGCAATATGATGAAGCAATTACAGATTTAAACCGTGCTATTGAATTAAAAAACTCAAGTAATTGGCGTTTATACCTACGCGCTTTAGTTTACAAAGCACTAAATCAACCAGATAAAGCACAAAGCGACTTTGCAAATGCTGTCAAATTCGCCAAACTAAAATACGACGAAAATCCTCAAGACTGGCAAAATACTTTAAATTTAGCTCTTTATTATTTGGCTGCTAATTATATTCCTACAGCAAAGCAATTATATGAATTAGCACTTTCTCAAAATGCTTTACCAGGATATATCCGTATGGCTATACAAGATTTAGATGATTTTTTAACGGTTTTTCCAGAGCATAGTGAAGCTAAAGCGATGCGGAAGTTGTTGGGTTCTTAGTTGAGATGAGCTAATAAATGTATGCAGATAAACGCTTTATTTCTCTGCAATAAGACTGATATTGTTCGCCAAATTGTTCTTTTAACTACAGGCGGACGGATAATATCTATGAAGGATAAGGGTTTTACGGGTTGAAGGTTTATCCCCACCTAATTCAACTTTGATAACCTCTCACCATGAGAATTTCACCGAAGTAAATCAGCGGATATCACTCATTACAATTAAGCAGTATTTATTACTTGCTCGAATGAAAGTTTTACTTTAGGCAGCAAAGAAGTAACTGGCATATTATTACCTATGAAAGTTAATCCCAGTAAAAACCGATAAAAAATTCCTACTATTTAAATACCTGCGTACTACTGAGTGGAGATATCCCGTTCGCGAATTATGTCCGGAGGTCTTAGGACGACGCTTTGCGGCGTATCTTACTGTGCCAGTTGCGTAAGTCTTGTAAATTTTATATTAAGATAATATGAAGTTTATCGGCTAATTCATAAGTAATTTTGTATTGTTTGAAACAAAATTAATGTAACATAGCATATATTGCACTTTATTTGATGTATTTTATACAAAATAAATAAAGTTTTTGCAAATATTGGTCTGGCTTCAGTATTTTGAAGTTCATTGATATTAGGATTTGAAAAGTGCGTTCAATTTTCCATGAAAAAATCGCGGTTGTTTTACGTATATTTCGTCAATTGATAAGTGTTTGTACTCTATTAAGGCAGGATTGCTAAAACTGGTTCAAAAATATAGCACTCAAAATTGAATGAACTAAATAGCTAAAAATACTGCTATGGTCGGAGTAAAATTTTTTCTCAAAAGATTATTTTAAAATCGCAAGAGATAATGCTTGAAAAGCACTCTTGTTACATCATAAGGAAAATATATTTGCACGTTTAATATTATTGTGCAGGGTGGTTAGGAATGCGTAAGCCTGTTTTAACAATTTTTTACCAATATAATCCTTGGAACACTACCATTGGGGGGATACAGACATTAATTAATACTTTTATCAAGTATGCTCCAAGGGAGTTTGAGGTGAGACTTGTTGGCACGGCAGATAATCAAAATCAGACTTTAGGTAGATGGCAAAAAAGAGAGTTTTCAGGAAGAGAAATTAATTTTCTGCCTTTATTTGTAGTGGAAGACGATAACGTTAGAGGTTTAATACCAACCACAGTTAAATATACGGCTGCAATGATGGGGCGTTGCTATGCCTCTGATTTTATGCACTTTTATAGACTGGAGCCGACTTTAGCAACTTTCAAGTGGCGAGGGGAGAAAACGTTATTTATTCAGAATGATATTAAAAAACAGATGACATCTAGTAAAGATAGAAATGCCATTCTTTGGGGACGGTTTCCCGCAGCTTATTTTGCTTTAGAACGCACCTTGGTGGGGCAGTTTGACCATATTTACTCTTGCAATAGTGACTCGATGCAGCTTTATCAACAGCGTTATCCGGAGATATCAGACAGGGTAAGCTTGTTGAACAACACTTTTGATGAGGATATTTTTTATCCAGTTTCTGGGGAACAACGCGATTGTCAACGGCGCAATTTGGCAAAAAAATTAAATCTTGACGAAAATACGCGATTCGTGTTGTTCGCTGGAAGGTTGCATCCGCAAAAAGATCCTTTATTGTTAATTCGTTCAATCAAAGCATTAGATGAGCCAAATATTCACCTTTTAATCGCGGGTGGAGGTGAATTAGCAGCTGCGGTGAGTAATGAAATAAATTCATTAGGGCTAACAGAGCGAGTTACGATGCTGGGAATAGTTCGACAAAAAGAACTATCCGACTTACATCGTGCTAGCAACGCTGTTGTATTAACCAGCGCCTTTGAAGGATTACCCTTTGTAGTTTTAGAGGCGCTGGCTTGCGGAACCCCAATCGTCACTACAGAAGCTGGTGAAACACCTTCATTGCTATCTGCCGAAAGTGGGGTTGTTTGCCAAACGCGAACCCCTGAATGTATCGCTTCGGCTTTACGTCAAGTGGTGATGCATCCGGATAGATATCCAGTTGCAGAATGCGTCAAAAGCGCCGCGCCTTATGCTGCAAGCACTGTAGTAAATGACGTTTACAGTCAAATGTGGCGACGTTGGGAACAGCGTTTAAAACAATCTGTTAGCGTTTAGCGCTTATAAACCTCAATTGAGAGCAAAAACGAGCGAAAGATGAAAATTGCTGTAGTTGGTGCAAAAGGTTTACCTCCCAAACAGGGTGGAGTTGAACATTACTGTGCGGAAGTTTATCCACGCATGGTAAATAAAGGTCATAGTGTAGATTTATTTGCTCGTTCTTCTTATACCGGTACTTCTTGGTTAGAGAATTACGATTTTGAAGGGGTTAAAGTTATTTCTTTACCAGATGTACGGATGAGAGGGGTAGATGCTTTCGTTACCTCTGCACTGGGGGCATTATCCGCTACTGGTAATCAATATGACATAATTCATTTTCAAGCTCTCGGTCCATCCTTATTTACAGGTTTATCGAGAATTACAACAAATGCAAAAATTGTTGTTACTTGTCATGGGTTAGATTGGCAACGGGCTAAATGGGGCAATTTTTCGACGGGTTTGATTAAAATGGGCGAAAAAACAGCAGTGCGTTGCGCTCACGGAATAATTGCAGTCTCCGATGCCCTCCACAACTATTTTTTACAAAATTATGGTAGGAATGCAGTATATATTCCTACTGCCCCAGCAAGCTATGCAAAGTCAGATCCAGATTTTGCTTATGGCAGCAAGTTAGGACTTGAGCGGGGAAAATATATGCTGTTTTTGTGTAGATTGGTACCGGAAAAACGTCCCGATTTACTTGTGGAAGCTTTCAGAAATTTACAACCATCAAATTTGAAGCTTGTCTTAGCTGGAGGAGTTAGCAATACAAAGTCTTTTACTTCAAAGTTATTAAACCAAATAGCTAATGACAGCAACATAGTATTTGCGGGGGAACTTAGAGGAGCGCGTTTAGCAGAAATTGTCCGGGGGGCTGGATTATTCATCCTACCTTCAGATGTGGAAGGATTACCGATGGCGATGTTGGAAGCGATGCGCGAAGGTATCCCCATATTGGCAAGTAACATTCCACCTCATCAGCAATTGATTGCTGGCGGAAGAGGCAGACTTTTTGAAGCTGGTTCCTTAGAATCTTGCATTAAAGAGCTATCTTGGGCTACGGAAAACTCAAGCTATATGGCAACGATGGCAGAGACAGCACAAAACTACGTTCGCGGCAACTATAGCTGGGACTATATTGCCAAAGAAACCTTGGAATTATATAAAACGCTGTTGGACTTACCTTCAGAAGTTGATACTAAAAAGTCTGACAAGGGATTGGCGGGAGTTTTTAAGGAATAGGTAAAGGTTTGTAGGAGCGTGGTTAGTAGAACAACTATCAATCAACAATATGGAAAAAGGAATTTCATCCTTATTTACATCTGTAAGGCGGCTGAGTTTACCCGAGCTGGCATCTTTCGTAGCGTTAATTGGTGGAGCAGTTGCTTACTTGAGCGTTACCCCCCGCGTTTATGAAACCTCGGCACGGTTGATGCTTGACGAAAAAAAGGTGAGTGTTTCTGAGTTGGGTAGAGATTTAACTCAACTGGCAAATCCGATGCCGGGTGGCCCCAGCCCTCTGGCAGATCAGGCAGAGTTGGTGAAGTCGCAACGGGTTTTGGAGAAGGCAATTGAGATATTTAATTCTCAATACAAAGTCGATCCGGAGCAGAGTTTTGGTAAAGATGGGTTGACTTCGGAATATTTGCGTAAACATCTCAGCGTAAACATAGTTCCTGCAACTAATATTCTGCAAACAACTTATGAAAATGAAGATCCCGTTTTAGCGGCTCGATTGCTGAATACTGTATCTCAGGCAATGGTAGAGTACGATATTAAAGCGATTACTTCCGAAGCGACAAAAATCAAGGAATTTTTGCAAAATAAACAACTGCCGATTGCTCGGAGGAATTTGCAGCAAGCTGAAGCCGCAGAAAATCAGTACAGACAAGCTAGCGGTATTGTTTCCTTTACAGAGCAAACTGCATCTTTAGTTGAGAATTTAACCACCCTCGAACAACAAGAACGGACTTTAGCTGCTTCACTACAACAAGTGCGATCGCAAGAAACTTCTTTACGAAAAATTACTGAAGCGAATAGTTTAAGTAGTGCCTATTCTTCGGTACGCAGCGGTGCGGATGAAGAAATAACTAAGATGCGAGCCAGTTTAGCAGAGTTGGAACGGGAATTGGTAGATGTACGTTTGCGCTTTACTGCCAATCATCCGGCAGTAATCCAGTTGATGGGGAAACGAGATGCTTTCCGTCAGATGTATCAACAAGAGTTAGCTAGAGTATCATCCTCAAACCAAGTTGTTGCTTCTGATCGGATAGCTGCTGACAAACTTTCTCAGGACTTGATTGCTAGGTTAATTAGCAATGAAATTGAACGTTTGGCGATTGAACAGAAATTAGCAACGGTACAAGCACAAACATCGAATTTAAAATCTCGTCTGGCTCAATTACCAATTAAACAACAACCCTTAACAACATTGATTCGCCAACGGGAAGAAGCTGCCGCAACTTTAAAGTTTCTCCAAAGCAAATTTGAGGAAGCCCGACTTGCTCAAGCGCAAAAGGTGAGCAATATCCGCATTATAGAATCAGCGAAAGTGCCAGAATTGCCGTCTTCGCCTAAAAAAGCTGTTATTTTGGCACTTGCGACAGTTTTTGGAGGTATTTTAGCTACAGGCATTATCTTGGTACTGGAATTGATGGATAATACCCTCAGAGGACCAAGGGATGCAGAAGAATTACTCAACCTACCATTATTGGGTGTATTGCCGCGTCTACCGGGCAAAACTCTAGTATTAGAACCATCAGACAGATTTTTAGACCAAGTTGGTTTGGTGGAACCTTACCGGATGCTGTTTAAAACCTTGGAGTTTCGCAGCGACGATGGATTAAACAAAATTGTAGTTAGCAGCACCATTTCCGGTGAAGGAAAATCGGTGGTAGTTTCTCACTTAGCCGCTGTTTCCGCGATGCTGTCTAGAAAAACACTAGTCATTGATGCAGATTTACGCAGACCAGTACAGCATACTTTGTTTAATTTGCCACCAAAGCCGGGAATTACTGAAATAATTGAAGCCAGAAGAAGCTTTAGTAATGCCATACAAAAAACAGATGTAGAGAATTTAGATATTTTAACTTGTGGCGAACTCCATGGAAGACCTTCTCAGTTATTAGAGTCGGCGGTGATGAAATCGATTCTAGAAGAGGCTGAGAAAGAATACGATTTAGTTATTATAGATACTCCTCCAATCAGTGCTTGTGCAGATGCTGAAACTTTGGGGAAACAGAGTGATGGTGTAGTGTTAGTGACTCGTCCAAGTTTTACTAATAAAGAGATGTTGCAAAGAGCAGTATCGGAATTAACTAGCAATCAGATACCAATCTTAGGAGTTGTAGTTAATGGAATGTCTAATCTGACAGAAAAATATTATCGCTATCCCGTTAAAAATTACCAGCCAACTAAACATTTGATTCCTGGGGGAAGAAATAGATAAAGATGTTGACAAATTTTGAGTTAAATGGTTCATTCTATTTGTCACTCTTGGTAGGATTGGCAGGAGTTGTAATTGGTACGGCTGTTGGGTTTGGGGCTGGTGCCGCACCTGTTTACGTTGGTTTGCTGTTGGGTGTAGTTGCAGTACTGATTTTCTTTTTCGCCAGATTTGAACAAGCCGTATTAAGCTTATTAATTTTACGGAGTTCTTTGGATCCTTTTTCTGCACAACAAGTACCGGCGGCTTTTGCCATTGGATTAGACGCGCTGACTATTCTTTATGTAATAGTTCAAGTCTTGTTAAGACGAAAGATTAATACGGACAGATTTTTCTGGTTTTTTGCGGGATGGGTAGCATTTTTAGGGATATGGGTATTACTGCCAGCAGTTGGTTGGGGGTTGTTGGGAAGCAGCTATGTAGGAAATGGGATTCGAGAATGGGTGCGGATATTTTCTTGGTTGATGGTTTACCTACTGGTAATGCAGTTAAAAGGAAGAATTCATCCACAAAAAGCAATTTCTACCTTATTTTTCAGTTTAATTGTACCGCTGACTGTTGGATTATTACAGTTTTTCACACCTTCGCTTCTTCCTCCAGTGCTTGCTTGTAATTGTATTAATTCAACAATTGGTCATCCTAGTGCTTTTGGCAGCTTTTTATTTCTATTTATTTGCTTAACTCTGTGGAAATTAGGTCACGCACGTAACCGCTGGACATGGATGATTTTATTAGGCTTAAATGCTTTTTTAATGATAATGAGTCGCTCATTAACCAGTTTATTAATGTTTACTATATTTATTATTGCTTTGATTGCACCTAAATTGAACTTCTTAAGATTAATTGGAGGAATTTTATTTATTGTAATGGTATTTTACTTATTTGCTAGTACAGAATTTGGACAAGAAAAGTTAAATGCAGTTTTAGCAACACCTATATTTAATCAAGACTTAGATTTATCGCGAACAATATTATTGGCAGCTGGAGATGGCAACAGTGCTAATTGGCGAATTGCCCAATGGACTTTTTTATTAGATGCTTGGAAACAATCACCGCTTTTAGGATATGGATTGGGTACGAGTAAGTTTATAACAATTGAACAAAACTATGCTCATAACGATTATCTCAGGTTTTTAGCAGAAGGAGGAATTATCGGATTAATAAGTTTTATCGTATTTTTAGTAGTAAAAATGCTGCGTTTAATTCAATGTTTGCTGACTTCTCCCGTACAAAGTCCGCGTCGCAGGCTATCTTTTATTATGATAGCTATTTTCGTGGCAATACTTGTGGGAATGACCACTGATAATGTTTGGACTCATACAACTTTGTTTTTCTACTGGTATTTGTTGTTTGCGGTATTAGGTTGGGAACCAAAGTATTGGGGGATGAATTTAGAATGAAGAATTTAGAATTAAAACTTACAAATTTATTTCTTCTCTATTTCTTTAATTCTTCTCTACTGTATGCTGATTAAAAAAGTATGATATATCTGTAGGAGTTTATAAAATGTCATTTGCTTATAAAATATCTGGTTGGAATCGGCAACGTAAATGGGAATTATTTCTCAATGAAATTAAACCAACTGCTGAAAATACGATTTTAGACATTGGTTTTAGCGAAGAAGAATATAGCGATACCGATAATTTTTTAGAAAAGCATTATCCCCAAACCGAAAAAATAACTGCTTTATGCTTAGAGACACCAGAAGCATATCTTCACGCTAGAAAAGACGCAAATTTTCAAGTTCCAGAATCAGCAATTGCAGTAAAAAAGAAACAAGCTTCTAAACGATATCCACAGTTAGAAATTGTGACATATGACGGTAAAACTTTCCCCTTGAGTGATAAAAGTTTTGATATTTGTTGGTCAAATGCTGTTTTAGAACATGTCGGTGATGTTGAAGAGCAAATATTATTTTTAAAAGAAATTAAAAGAGTAGCGAAAAGAGGATTTATTACGACTCCAAATAAATATTTTCCGGTTGAAGTTCATACACGTATACCGCTATTACATTTTTTACCAAAGAAAGTATTTGACCGTTTTTTACACTTTATTGGTAAAGAATGGGCTGCTGATGACTACATGTATTTATTGTCATTAAATGATTTATGTAAAAGGCTAGCATCTGCCGGTATTACTAAATATAAAATTATTGAGAATAAATTACTATTTTTCACCCTTGACTTTGTGGTTATATTTGAGGATTAGTAAAAAAATAAAAGATGAAAAAATATGAAGATTGAAAATTTATTAATCACTGGTGATAGATTCATGATTAATCGTCATCAACTTTTATTTCAAGAATTTTCATCATATATTGGAGATATACAATATATAGATATTGATAAATTCTCTGATGCAAAGTTACTAAAACAGGTTGGTAAATTAATCAAAAAAAGATTGCCATTTTTACCCATAAAATCTGTCAGTAGCTTTCGTAAAAACGCGAATAGTTATATCAATACATCATGCTACTTAGAAAAAAAAATCAGAAGGCTAAAATCCAAGCCTGATTTAATATTTCATCTTTATGGAATGTACAGTCCGTTGTGGAATGAATTTGATATTCCTTACGTAACTTACTTGGACTATACAATGGCATTAGCCAGAAGAAATTGGTCGTTATGGGCACCATTTAGTACAGAACAAGACTTTGCATTGTGGATAGAATGCGAGGGTAGAGGTTATCAAAATACCCATCATATTTTTACCAAAACTAATCAGGTTAAGTATTCTTTGATAGAAGATTATAGTGTTAATCCTAACAAAATAACCGTTGTCGGAACTTCAGGTAAATTTTTGCAACCCTATCAAGGTGACAAGGAATTCGGAAGCAAACAAATTCTTTTCAATGGTTCTGATTTTAAAAGAAAAGGGGGTGATTTAGTTTTAGCAGCTTTCAAAAAAGTCAAACAAGAAATTCCGTCAGCGAAGTTAGTCATAGTTGGGAATAATTTATCTATTCATCAAGATGGTGTTTATAATCCGGGATATATCTCTTCTGCTTCAGTTATGAAGAGTCTTTTTATCGAAACAGATTTAGTTGTGGCACCTGCAATCTGCGAACCTTTAGGTATCTTTTCAATCGAAGCCATGAATTTTGGAGTACCCTGTATTGTTTCAGATAATGGGGGTATGTCTGAAATTATAGAAAATGAAGTAAATGGTATTATTATTTCCCAGCCCACCCCTGAGCTTTTGGCTAGTAAAATTATCGGGCTACTATCTAATAGTAATGTCTTAAAAGAAATGTCACAGAACGTAAGACATAAAGTTAAAACTGTATTCAACTGGAATTGTATCGCCAATAAAATGTTGCAAAAATTATCAGAGATTTAATCAAAAAAAAACACAATTAATACGCGAATAATCGTTAAAATTTACCGGAATTATATAGCTAAAAAACTTTTTATCGCAAAAAATAGCTTAGTTTAGACAGTGCTAACGCTATTACTAAAAGTTGGATTTGAAAGTATATCTAAATATTTATTGGCTTAACTTAATGAGAAAAATATGATGACAAAAGTTTCTGTAATTATACCTGCTTATAATGCAATGAACTATCTTCCGAAAACGATAGAGAGTGTGTTAAAGCAAACCTTCACTGATTTGGAATTAATTATTGTTAATGATGGTAGTTGCGATGATATAGAACAATGGGCAAATACAATTACAGATAATCGAGTCAAGCTAGTTTCTCAGAAAAATCAGGGTGCAGCAGCAGCAAGAAATACTGGGATTGCTCATGCTAAAGGAGACTATATCGCATTTTTAGATTCTGACGACCTTTGGCAGGAAACCAAACTCGAAAAACAAGTACATTGTTTGGATAAGAATCCAGATATAGGTTTAGTTTATGCTTGGATAATATCAATCGATGCAAACAGCATCAATCTTGGAAAATTATATGCTGGTAATCTAAAAGGTATTGTAAGTGAAAAACTGATAGAAGAAAATATTGTTAGGTGTTGTAGTGCAGCGATGGTACGTCGCGATTGTTTTGAAAAGTTAGGAGTTTTCGACCAAAATTTAAGATTTGCAGAAGATTGGGAAATGTGGATTCGGATTGCTAGGAGTTATTCTTTTGCTGTAATCAAAGAACCTTTAGTTTATTATCGTCATCATCCAAATAATAAATCCAGAAACTATGTCAAAAGCATAGATAATTTTCGCGTCATAGTTGAAAAGTCTTTTGAATCAGTTCCTTTTGAACTTTTATACTTACGAAATAGAAGTTATAGCCGCATTAATTTGATTTTTGCTTGGAAATCTATCCAGAATCAAGAACCAGACTGCAATCAAGCAGAAAATTTTCGTGCTCAGGCTCTTAAGCATAATCCTCTACTAATTTTTTCAAAAGAAAACTTTCGTTTAATGTTAGCTATATTTTTGATGCGCTGCTTTGGAAATAATGGCTATATGCAATTTATAGAGCAACTAAATGGAGTGCGGAAATTTATTGGTAATTTTACTCGATAAAAAAAGATTTTTTCCTACCTCCGAACCGCTATGCTAATTAATTATTTTAAATCAGATAACGCCAGAAAAAGGAACTATTAACAGAGGGAAAAAGAAATATTAGTAAGTATTGCAAAGCTGTTTGTCGAGACTTGAGGATATTTTTTTTACTGAATATCTATAAAATAAACACAAAATGTTAATCGTAACAAAGTTCAAGCATCTCTTATCTGACAAATTTATTCGTAATAGTGGCTGGATGGGAGTGTCAGAATTATTGCACCGAATTTCCCGTTTAGTAACAACAATAGTTCTAGCTCGTATATTCACCCCTTACGACTATGGGCTGATAGCTGTGGTTTATACAACTTGGGGCTTTGGCAATATTTTTACCCTCAGCAGTGGAGTTGGTTCTAAAATTGTTCAAGCGAGTGAAAACGACTTAAAAGCTATCTGTGATACATCATACTGGCTGAATTGGATTTTGTGTGCTTCTATTGCTGCGATTCAAGCTCTTTTAGCTTATCCCATTGCTAAGTTTTACGGAAGCGATAAATTAATTTTACCTCTAATAGCCATAAGTTTGCTCTACTTAATTATGCCGTTTTTCCTAGTCAAAGAAGCTTTGATTAGACGACAAAACAAACTCAAGATTATAGCTTTCGCAAAAGGAACGTCAGCTATGATTACAAATTTAATTACCGCACTATTCGCAATATTAGGTATGGGGATATGGGCTGTAGTATTAGGAATGTGCTTAGCTTATCCCGTAAAAATGATAATTTATCATAAAAACCAATATTGGCAACCAGGTAAACTTTTCAAATTAGAAAAATGGCAGGAAGTTCTTGATTATGGAGCAAATATACTAGGTATTTCTTTATTAGAACAACTGAGAAAAAATATAGATTACCTAATAGTAGGAAGATTTTTAGGTGTAGATGCATTAGGAATATATTTCTTTGCTTTCAACGCTGGTTCTGGAATCAGCAATAATGTCATTATGGCATTTACCTCATCAATGTTTCCCTATTTTTGCGAAGTAAGTCATAACATGGACCTACTCAAGGAAAGATTTATTACTAGTCTGAAAAAATCTTCTTATGTGATAGTACCACTTATTCTTTTGCAATCAAGCTTAGCACCATTTTATGTACCAATTATTTTTGGTCAAAAGTGGGTAAGTGCAATCCCTATTTTGATAATTATTTGTCTTTCAGTTTTGCCTATTGTTGTTTATCATTCTACGGCGCATCTACTTAACTCTATAAATAGAATCAAATTTAATCTTTATTGGAATTTGATTTTTACAGTATTGTTTTCTATTGCTTTATTAGCGGTTGTTAAACATGGTATTCTTGTAGTTGCCATTTCCGTACTTGTGTGTCAAATATTAAACTCTATCTTTGGCACGTGGGTTATTAAGCATGTTTTTAAAACAGAGAATTGAATCCGATGATAGAAGCTTTATCAATAAGCCTCTCTTGTAATTCAGCATCAAAAATTCAGGCTATGTCGTGTTGCGAGTGGAATTAAATAGCGATGTAATTTTTCTCATTCTAATCATTACTTTCTAATATAAAAGGGAGCATCCCAATGCCGGAACAAATATTTTACCCAACACCCTCGAAGGGTGCGGCTATACAAACAAAGCCCACCGTTAAGGTGGGCTAGGAGAATTCTAAGCCCACCTTACAGTGAGCTTTGTAAATGTAACCCCAGGCTTTTAGCCTGTGGGCTTTTTGCTGAACTTAATTAGGAAAAAAATTATGCCAAAAGTTTCCGTAATTATACCTGCTTACAATGCAATGACCTATCTTCCGAAAACGGTAGAGAGTGTGTTGAATCAAACCTTCACTGATTTTGAAGTAATTATTGTCAATGATGGTAGTTCTGATAGTATCGAACAATGGCTCAATACAATTACAGATAATCGAGTCAAGCTAGTTTCTCAGAAAAATCAAGGTACAGCAGCAGCGAGAAATACAGGTATTGCTCATGCAAAAGGAGAATACTTGGCATTTCTAGATTCTGATGATTTATGGGAAGCAAGTAACCTGAAAAAACAAGTATATTGTTTGGATAATAATCCAGATGTAGGTTTGGTCTATGTATGGGTATCAGCAATCGATGAAAATGGCAATCACCTTGGACAAATATATGGCAACGATCGAGAAGGCTATGTATGGGAAAGAATGCTCCAAGGAAATATTATCTGGAGTGGTAGTGCAGCGATGGTACGTCGCGTGTGTTTTAAAAAATCAGGAGTTTTCGACCAAAGTTTAAAATTTGCAGAAGATTGGGAAATGTGGATTCGGATTTCTAGGAATTATTCTTTCGCAGTTATTAAAGAACCTTTAGTTTATTATCGTTTTCATCCTAATAATAAATCCAAAAATTATACAAAGGCAAAAGATGGATTGCGCCTTATCATTGAAAAATCTTTTCGGTCAGTTCCCTTTGAACTTTTACACTTACGAAATATAACTTACAGTCATATTAATTTTATTACTGCCTGGAAATCTATTAAATATCAAGAACCGGACTGCAATCAAGCAGAATATTATCGCAATTTGGCTCTGAAGCATAATCCTCAACTAATTTTTTCTAAGAAAAACTTTCAGTTAACTAGAGATATATTTTTGATCCGTTGGCTTGGAGCAAAAGGCTATACTCAAGTTAAGAAGCAGATGAAGGGAGTGCGGCAATTGATTGGCAATTTAACTAGTTAATAAATAAAAATTGTTATAGCCGCATATAGTTAGGAATAGCCGCAATTGCCATAATTTACAGGTGTTACGTGATATAAAAACCCTTATATATATAGCTAAAATATTATGAAAATTGCCTTTATTACCACATATTTTCCAGCTTTATCCGAAACATTTATCCTCAATCAAATTACAGGGTTAATAGAGCGTGGACATGAAGTTTATATTTATGCTGATGACTCCAGAAAAGAACTTAAAATACATCCAGAGGTAGAAAAATATTCTCTGATTAACAGGACTTATTACAATAAGATACCAACGAATAAATTATTACGTCTACTAAAAGGCATAGGATTACTGCTCGCCAACTTCCATAAAAACCCTCTTGTTTTAATGCGATCGCTAAATTTTTTTAAATATGGTAACAATGCGATATCTCTAAGATTATTGTATATGGCAATACTTATGCAACATCAGAAGGAATCCTACGATCTTGTCCACTGTCATTTTGGATACAATGGCTTAGTTGGTGTAATTTTACGTGATATCGGTGCAATTCAAGGAAAAGTAATTACAACCTTTCATGGTATTGATGTGAGTAATTATCTGAAAAAGCGGGGGGAACGAGCATACGATTTATTATTTAAATTAGGCGATATTTTCTTACCAATTAGCGAACTTTGGAAACGTCGATTAATTGAATTAGGTTGCAATAGCAAAATAATTGTCCATCGGATGGGAATTGATTGCAATAAATTTTGCTTTACCGCACGCAAACTTCCTGTTGGTGGTGTAGTTGAGATTGTAACAGTTGCCCGATTGACTGAAAAGAAAGGTGTGGAATATGCAATTCGTGCGGTTGCAAAATTGGCAAAGATTAAACCTAATATAAATTACACTATTGTGGGTGATGGTCCCCTTAAAGAATACTTACAGCAGCTGATTCAAGAGCTAGATGTAGATAATATTGTCACACTTGTTGGCTGGAAAGACCAACAAGAAGTAATCGAAATTTTCAAAAACTCAGATATCATGTTGGCTCCGAGTGTAACCAGCAAAAATGGCGATAGAGAAGGTATTCCTGTAGCATTTATGGAAACAATGGCTATGGGCTTACCAATCATCAGCACCGCTCATAGTGGTATTCCAGAATTAATAGAAAATGGTGTTTCAGGTTTTCTAGTCCCCGAAAGAGATGTAGATGTATTAGCCGAAAGATTAAATTATCTGGTCGAAAATCCAGGAATTTGGAACAAGATGGGTGCAGCAGGGCGTGCTTTTGTGGAAGAACACTACAACATAGATAAGTTAAATGACAAATTAGTTGAAATTTATAGTTCTTCAGTATCTATTGGTATACCAATCTATAGTTAAAAATTAAAATATTTGTAGCTTGAATTAGGCGCAGCAATAAGATTAATAATTAATGAAAAGTCATATTGTGGGGGGCAACGTAACATTTAAGTTTCGGTTTTATATGATAAGCTTCATAGCGCTTCGGTAGCAAGATGTGAAAAATAAAGAACATTCTTACAAAATTACTATCATTCACCCTAGTGTGGGAGTTAATTGGAGTGGTGGTTCGGAAATTTTTGCAATCGAAATGACTCGTCGTCTTGCTGCTTTCTTCGACGTGGAACTTTTAAGTGGTACTAAATGCGGAGAATATTCTCGTATCGCTGGGGGTATTCCTCGCGCCTATACCTATGATTTTATCAACCAACGGTGGATTAAGAATTTATTACATCGCTTTGCCAATCATCCAGAAATTATTATCGAACATTTAACTAATTTTTTACCTTGCGTTACTCGCTGCTTAATTAATGCCGTGGATTTAATCTTTCCTTGCAATGATTATGGTGGCTTAGCAATTGCTGCTGCGGTACGCGCTATCAAAGGTACTCCCATACTCTATAGCGAACATAATGGTTTATTAGCTGAGGGAAAATGTTTAAAGCGTAATCTGGGCTTTTCTCCCGATAGCTTAGTAGTTTTCGATGAAAAAACGGCTGGATTCGTTCGCAAAATCAAACCAACACAACGGGTAAATGTTATTCCTAATGGAGTTGATTTAGAACAATTTAACCCTGGAGGAATTAAAATAGATTTTGGTTTAAAAAAACCAATTATATTGTGTGTAGCTTCCTTAAATCGTAATAATCATAAAAGAATAGATTTAGCAATTAATGCAGTTTCTCGTCTATCTCAAGCAAGTTTATTATTATGTGGAGACGGACCTGATAAAGATTATTACCAGGCAAAATGTAATAAATTACTTGATTCAAATCGCTTTAAAATATGTACATTCCCTTTTCAAAAAATGCCAGAAGTGTATCGCAGCGCCGATATATTTACACTTCCTTCTATCAACGAACCATTCGGTTTTGCTTACATTGAAGCAATGGCAAGTGGTTTGCCAGTAGTTGCGACAGATGACGAGATACGCCATTATGTTGTTGGCGATAGCGGTATTTTATGCGATGTTACGAACCCAGAAATATATGCAGCAGCATTATTTAAATTATTGAACGGGAATTGGCAACAAAAAGCTATGAATAATGCTTTAAGATTCAGTTGGGATGCTATTGCTTTAAAATATCGCGATGTAGTTATTGAAACAATTGAAAATAGATTCAAGGTAAAATAAAGGTTAAAGCTTTAATAAAAATTAAATAAATAAAATAATTTTCATAAAATTGAACCGGAATATGGAAGCAAAAAAAACTTTAACTTACGTAATATTTTGTTGAAAAAGATTATAAAAAAAAGAGGTTTTATTTAAATGCCATGCGTTTCGATAATTATTCCCGCTTATAAGGTTTTAGGGTGTATTTTGGCGAGATTGTAGGTTGGGTTAGGTACAGGAGTCATGCTTGATATAACATCCCTCCATCCAGCCTACCAAGGAAACTTTGCTCAATTATATGCCCAACTATTCACCATTCACTACTCACCACTCACTAACCTCACCCGGCAAT
>ERZ1740062.551-NODE-551-length-19564-cov-4.382541_pt1 | contig 19564 bp, 18 predicted proteins | sample MGYA00581741_ERZ1740062 | MGnify/ENA primary metagenome ERZ1740062 (study PRJEB43018, sample SAMN04849747) | marine metagenome | isolation source: floating plastic debris | place: Pacific Ocean | collected 2008-09-01 | study: EMG produced TPA metagenomics assembly...
AACGGCGAGCTCGTAACCACCTTGTGGTCATTACTCGCGAAATACTGGAGAAAAGCGTCGCGAAGTTCGCGACTAGTCAGCGTTTTCATGCGGGGTGGTCTCTTGGCGTCTGAGCGTATCGTAGCCGCGGATTATTCCACAGCTCATGCCTCTGACATAGCCTCTACGCCTCAGAAAACAAGCTTTAATGGGATTTTCGCGACGTGACTAAGTATCTCACCACGATACGCTGAGCACAGCGTATTGCCGCGGCGGCTAGCGGTCGACCGCGGATTGCACCTGCTCGCTCGTAAACCCGCGATACGACAGGAATCGCATTTGCTTTGCTTTGCTGGGAAAGTCCGTCGGCATTGCCTCGCCAAATTTCTGCCGGCGCACATCGGCCGCACGTTCAAACCAATCGAAGCCAGTTGCCGCAAGGACCTCATGCACCGTAGAGGTCGGGACACCCTTGTTGCCGAGCTCGGCGACGATGCGAATCGGACCTTTACCTTGCCGATAGCGACTGGCAATAAACGACTCGACAAAGCGCTCGTCGCTTTGCAGGTTCTCCTCGCATAGCCGGTCCAGGGTTGCAGCCACCGTGTCGGCGGGGAACCCGCGCTCAGCGAGTTTTTGTTCGAGCTCGGCACGACTATGTTCCCGGCGAGCAAGCGCATCCATCGCCCGCTTACGACAACGGTTCGGAGAATACGGGTCCTGCTCGGAAAACTTCAGCATGGAGAGGTTGCCCGGCAGTACCGAAACCGGTACCACCGAGCGACACGGAGATTAGCGGGGCGTTACGCCTCGACTGCGGAGTCGTCGACTTCGTCGTCTTCGACCACGGCGTTAGGGTCTGGCAGCAGGGCGGCGCGAATACGCGCCTCGATGTCCGCTGCAACGTCCGGATTGGTCTTCAGGAATTCGCGCACGTTCTCCTTGCCCTGACCAATACGATCGCCGTTGTAGCTGTACCACGAGCCCGCCTTGTCGACGATGCTTTGTGCAACACCCAGGTCGATCAGCTCGCCTTCCGACGAGCTGCCCTGACCGTAGAGAATTTCGAACTCGGCCGTTCGGAACGGCGGCGATACCTTGTTTTTGACGACCTTGACGCGCGTCTGGTTGCCGACCACTTCGTCGCCCTTCTTGATCGCACCAATACGGCGGATATCCAACCGTACCGATGAGTAGAATTTGAGTGCGTTACCGCCGGTGGTGGTTTCCGGGCTACCGAACATGACGCCGATTTTCATGCGGATCTGGTTGATGAAAATCACCATCGCGTTGGAACGCTTGATGTTACCGGTGAGCTTGCGCAGCGCCTGCGACATCAGCCGGGCCTGCAAACCGACGTGGGTATCGCCCATCTCGCCTTCGATCTCCGCCTTCGGCGTCAATGCCGCAACCGAGTCGACGACAATGATATCGACGGCGCTGGAACGCACCAGCATGTCGGTGATCTCTAGCGCCTGTTCGCCGGTATCCGGCTGCGAGACCAACAGATCATCGACATTGACGCCAAGCTTCTCGGCGTATTGCGGGTCGAGGGCATGCTCGGCATCGACAAACGCGGCGGTGCCACCGGCTTTCTGCGCCTCTGCAATCACTTGCAGCGTCAGCGTGGTTTTACCTGAAGACTCAGGACCGTAAATCTCGACGACGCGACCTTTCGGCAAACCACCGATGCCGAGGGCGACATCGAGACCGATCGAACCCGTTGAGATGGCCTCAACATTTTTCGCCGCCGAGCCATCGCCGAGGCGCATGACGGAACCCTTACCAAACTGTTTCTCGATCTGGCCGAGCGCGGCAGCCAGCGCTTTCTTTCTGTTGTCATCCATCGGGATACCCTGCTCTGTTGCGGTTGTGCGATTGACCCTGCGAATTGGGACAAGTACTGTATGAATGCACAGTCTAGTGAAATACTGTGGTTATGTACAGTCCTGTTACTCGCCTTTTTGCAGGAATTCGCGCAAGGATGCAGTAAATTTCGCGCGAGCACAGCCGTCAGGCTGCGGTGCGGCTTCAAGATCGAACGCTAAATAGCTGAGGCCAGAACAGTTTCGCCGACAGACTTTTTCAGGGTGCGACCGGCTGCTTATCGAACAATTCGTTCAGCCCGCGCAACGCCCATAACACCGTCTTCTCGCGCACCTCATTGCGGTCGCCATTAAACCGCTGCATTTGCGCGGTCGTCTCGGTGGCCGTGGACCCCGCGCACCAGACTGTGCCCACCGGTTTTTCATCCGTACCGCCGCCGGGACCCGCTACCCCGCTCACCGCAATGCCGTATTGCGCGCCGGCCAGCAATCGCACGCCGTCCGCCATCTCGCGGACCACCTGCTCACTGACCGCGCCGTGCGTTGCCAATGTCGCTTCACGCACATTCAACAGCCGCTGTTTGGCCATATTGCTGTAGGTCACGAGCCCATAGCCAAACCAGGCGGAGCTACCTGCCACATCGGTCAGCGACTTCGCAATCCAGCCACCGGTGCACGACTCAGCCACCGCCACCGCTTCGCGCCGCCGCGATAGCGTGTTGGCTAGCAAGGTGACCTCATGGTCCGTCTTGGCTTGCACCGGCAACCCCACCAGTGAGTATGTACCTGTCATTCGCGCTCCTCTGCGAGAACGTCATATAACGCGTCGTGACGTTGTACCAAAGCTCGGATGGAAAAGTCACTCTCAACCCGTCGCCGGGCATTGTCACCGAGTGCCCGCGCCAGTGCGGGATCCCCCAGCAGGCGGCCGACCGCCGCCGCCAGCGAGACGCTATCAGCTGTGCGCACGAGGATCCCGCTGTGGTCGTGCGCGACCGCTTCACGCACGCCGCCGGCCGCAAATGCGACGACCGGGATGCCTGCCGCAGCTACCTGCAGCAGACTCACGCCAAGTCCCTCCATCAGAGCCGGATGAACGACGACATCAATCGCGGGTAACAGCGCGATCAGATCGTCGCGAAAACCGGCGAAATGCACGCAATCCTGCAAACCAGCGCTCCGCACGTCGGCGCGCAATTCATCGGCGAGACCGCCTCGTCCGAGAAACACGGCCTGCAGGCCAGGGAAGCGCTCGCGCAAGCCCGGCAGGCCAGCGATCAGAAACCGGTGTCCCTTGCGTTCGATCAGTTGTGCAATCACGGCGATGACCGGACCTGCCGGTGCGTCGCCAACGAGCTGCTGACGCGCATCAGGCGAGACCTCGGCCAGTTGGTAGCGAGCGGCATCAACGGCGCTACGTATCGTCAGCAGGTTGGTCTCGTCCACGCCATGGGCCTGCAGCACCTCGCGAATCGCATCACTGATACAGATCACCCGCCGATAACTGCGCCCCATCAAGCGCACCAGTAACCGGCCCGGCGGGTTATCGACCCGCCGAGACAGGATGGCAGGCACACCCGCTTGACGCGCGGCCAACGCGCCCATCCAGTCGGCGCCGCGGCGGCTGTGTACGTGTAATAACTCAATACGGTTGGATCGCAACCAGCGCGACAACCGCCAGATAAAGGGCAGGTCGTGCTCTCCGCCAAAGGCGATCCCAAAGCACCGCTGACCCTCGTCGCGTGCCCAATCGTGCAGCGCGCTATCGACCGGTGTGACGAGCGTATGCTGATGCCGATCATCCCGCAGGCCATCGAGCAGATAGCGCACTTGCTCGGCGCCGCCGTACAGGTGCCGTCCCAATTCGAGATGGGCGATTCTCATCGCGCTGTGTTGGTTGTTTTGGCGTTCAAGCGGCCATCGTGCCACGTTCGACTTGGCGTGTGTATCCGGCTAGCATGCTCGGCCTGTTTCGCGTAGATCGCAGTCGCCAAGAATGAGCCAATCGCAATCCCACACTCCGATGATGCAGCAATATTTGCGCATCAAGGCTGAGCATCCGGATATCCTGCTGTTCTACCGCATGGGGGATTTCTACGAGCTGTTTTATGACGATGCGCGACGCGCCGCCGCATTGATCGATATCACGCTGACTCAGCGCGGCAAATCCAATGGCGAGCCGATTCCCATGGCGGGCGTGCCCTACCATGCGGCCGACGGATATCTCGCCAAACTAGTGAAACTCGGCGAGTCGGTGGCGATCTGCGAACAGGTGGGTGACCCGGCAACCAGCAAGGGCCCCGTCGAGCGCCAGGTCATGCGCGTCGTCACGCCCGGGACATTGACCGACGAATCGCTGCTGGATGCGCGCAGCGCGAGCTTTGTGGCGGCGGTGGTCCGCGATCGCGAGCAGATCGGCCTCGCTTGGCTGGACCTCGCCGGTGGCGAATTCTGCGCGACCTACCTGCCGGCCACCACAGATGCACTAGCCGCCGATATCGAAAAATTGCGCCCCGCCGAAATCCTATTCGACGAACAGGACGAAGCATTCGTGCAACCGCTGCGCGGCCGCTGGCCAAGCCTGCAGTGGCGCCCGCGTGGCACCTGGCATTTTGAGCGTGATGTCGCCACGCGGCTGCTGTGTGAGCAGTTCGGTACGCGTGATTTACGCGGTTTCGGGATCGATGCGGCGGATGCCGCCGTGGCCGCTGCCGGCGCGCTGATCGAATACGCGCGCGACACCCAACGCGGCGATCTGCCGCACATCCGCGCGCTGGCACTGCGCCAGTACGCGGAGGCCGTGCTGCTGGACGCCGCCACGCGGCGAAATCTTGAGCTGGAACACAGTTTATCCGGCGACGACCAGCTGACGCTGGCTGGCGTGTATGACCATTGCAAAACACCGATGGGTAGCCGCCTGCTTCGCCAATGGATGCAGGTGCCACTGCGCGCTAACACGCCGTTGGAGCAGCGACTCGACGCCGTCGATGCGCTGCGCGACAGCGAGTCGCGGCGCCAGCTCTCGACCACGCTCGCCGAGATCGGCGATCTGCCGCGCATCCTGTCGCGCGTCGCACTCCGTTCTGCGCGTCCGCGGGATCTTGCGCAGTTAGGCCATAGCCTGACCCTCGTGCCGGCGCTGCGCGACGCGCTGCAACCCGTGCTGACCGATCGCCTCGCCGCGCTGCAGACATCGCTCGGCGATCCGAGTGGCGAGGCCGACCTGCTCGCGCGCGCCATCATCGACAACCCGCCGATGCTGATTCGCGACGGTGGTGTCATTCGGGAAGGTTACAGCGACGAACTCGACCATTTGCGCGGCCTGCGCGACAACGCTAATCAGTTCCTGACCGATCTCGAATTGCGCGAGCGCGAAACGACCGGCATCGCGACATTAAAAGTCGGCTACAACCGCGTGCATGGCTACTACATCGAGATCAGCAAAGGCCAGAGCGACAAGGCGCCGACGCATTACACACGCCGTCAGACACTGAAAGGCGCCGAGCGCTACATCACCGAAGAGCTGAAACACTTCGAAGACAAAATACTGAGTGCCAGCGACAAGGCACTGGCGCTTGAGAAATCGCTGTATGACGCACTGATCGAAACATTGAATGCATCGCTCGCCCCGCTGCAGGCAACAGCGGCGACGATTGCCGAGATCGATGCGCTGACCAATCTCGCGGAACGCGCCGAACATGACGGGCTCACCCGCCCAACGTTGTCGGACAATCCCGTCATCGATATCAAAGCCGGCAAACACCCGGTGGTTGAAGCCGTGCTCGACAGCGACTTCATCGCCAACGACCTGGCGCTGAATGACCAACGCCGCCTGCTCGTCATTACCGGCCCGAACATGGGCGGCAAGTCGACCTACATGCGCCAGACGGCACTACTCGCGATCCTCGCGCGCATGGGTGCGTTCGTCCCGGCCGAAGCGATGACGAAAGGCCCGCTGGATCGCATTTTCACGCGCAGCGGTGCGAGCGACGAGCTCGCCGGCGGGCGCTCGACGTTTATGGTTGAAATGACCGAGACGGCCAATATTCTGAACAACGCCACCGATCACAGTCTCGTACTGATGGATGAAATCGGCGCGGCACCAGCACGTTCGATGGTCTGTCGCTGGCCTGGGCTGCAGCACGCTACATCGGCGAGCACTGTCGCGCGTTCACGTTGTTCGCGACGCACTACTTCGAGCTCACGGCACTCCCGCAAGAGTTACCGCACTGCGCCAATGTTCATCTGGATGCGACCGAACATGGTCGTAAGCTCGTCTTTCTGCACAGTGTGAAACCGGGCCCGGCCAATCAGAGTTACGGCTTGCAGGTGGCAGCCCTGGCCGGTGTGCCACGCCAGGTCATCGCACGCGCGAGACGCTATCTGGCAGCGCTCGAGACGGCACGCGACAGCGATGGCAGCACCCAGGTCGCGTTGGACTTCTCGGTACCAGACGACGAACCGGAGGCGCTCTCGCCGGGCGAACAGGCGTTACTCGATAGCATGGCCAGCGTCGACTGCGACAACCTGACACCGCGCGAGGCGCTCGAGACGCTGTACCGTTTGAAGGCGCTGCTGCAGCGTGATCAGGACTGAGTGAGCGACGCGCGAAACGTGCCGTGATTCAGAAAGTGCGCGATCTGGTCAGCGACTTCTCGTGATGTCGTGAGGCCCGTATGCGACGCGGCCACTTCGAGATGCGCGTCGACGATCGCATGCCGGGTTTCTGCCACGCTGACAGTGCCGTCATTCGGCAACGGCAGCGGGCGCAGATGCTGGCCGCCTCCGAGGCTGTGCGTGCCGGCAATCACACCGATCTTGCGGGTAATCAGACGATCCGACCAGGCTTCACGACTGCGCTTCAACACGCCCTCCGCAATCGACGCGCCCATCTGAGTATTGACCCCAGGCTGTTCCGCCACGCGGGCCGCGGCGTCACTGGTCAGCGGTGTACCGAGACCGACGACGTGCCCGTCCGGTGCGTCGGGCCAGGTCGCGAGCAGGTTTAGTGTGATCAGCCCACCGAGTCCGTGGGCGAGAAAGTGACAATGATCATCGGCGCGCACCCGCACTTCATCCTCGACAAACGCGCGCAGTGCCGCGGTGTTTTCGTCGAGCGTTGAACGCACATTGCGGTGATGCAGCTGATGCACAAAAAAACCGTAACGCTCGGCCAGGCGCGTGCGTAGAAAGGTCGCCTCGACACCGTCCATCCACATACCGTGGACGCTGACGATGTGACGCGTGACCGGCTGTGACATTATTCGCTGGCGGGCTTCGCTCGCAGACGGATACCGGTTTCCTTCAACTGCGCAGCGGACACCTCACCCGGAGCGTCGGTCAGCGGGCAGTGTGCCGACTGTGTCTTCGGAAACGCGATGACGTCGCGGATGCTATCCGCACCGGCCATCAGCATGACCAGACGGTCCAGACCGAACGCGATGCCACCGTGCGGTGGGCACCCGTAGGACAGCGCCTGCAGCAGGAAGCCGAACTTCTCCTGCGCTTCTTCTTCGCTGATCGCGAGCAGATCGAATACCGCCGCCTGCATCGCCTGATCGTGAATCCGAATCGAGCCGCCACCGATTTCCGAACCGTTCAGCACCATGTCGTAAGCACGTGATGGTGCATCAGACGGATCCGCTTTCAAGGCTTCCGGGCTATCGGCACGCGGTGCCGTAAACGGGTGATGCAACGATGTCCAACGGCCGCTCTGCGCGTCCTTTTCGAACATTGGGAAGTCGACCACCCACAACGGTGCCCAACCGTCGGCAACCAGGCCCATGTCCTCACCGAGGCGCACACGCAAGGCTCCGAGTGCATCGTTCACCACGCGCGCTTTGTCGGCACCGAAGAAAATCAGATCGCCGTCCGTCGCGCCCGTGCGCTCGAGGATGCCGGTGACGGCAGCATCGGGCAGGAATTTTAGGATCGGCGACTGCAAACCGTCACGACCGGCACCGATATCGTTAACCTTGATATAAGCAAGACCTCGCGCGCCGTAGCGCCCGACGAAACTCGTGTAGTCGTCGATCTCTTTGCGGCTCAGCTTACTGCCCTGCGGTACACGCAGTGCGGCCACGCGACCTTCCGGATCACTGGCCGGGCCTGCGAAGACCTTGAACTCAACGCCGTCCATCAAATCCGCCACCTCGATAAGCTCGAGATCGATTCTGAGGTCCGGCTTGTCGGAGCCAAAACGCTGCATCGCCTCCGCATACGGCATGCGCGGGAACGGCGCCGGCAGATCGATATCCATAACTGTGCGGAACAAATGGCGCACCATTTCTTCCATCAGCGTCATGACCGTGTCTTCATCCACAAACGACAACTCGATATCGAGCTGCGTGAACTCCGTTTGACGATCAGCACGCAGGGCTTCGTCGCGAAAACAGCGCACGATCTGGTAGTAGCGATCGAGCCCGGACATCATCAACAGCTGCTTGAAGATCTGTGGCGACTGCGGTAGCGCGAAGAATTTGCCGCTATGGGTTCGGCTCGGCACGATGTAGTCACGCGCGCCTTCTGGCGTCGCGCGGGTCAACATCGGTGTTTCGACATCGACAAAACCAGCGTTGTCGAGATAGTCGCGCATCGCCCGCGTGACGCTATGGCGCAACCGTAGGTTGTTCATCATCGGCGCTTTACGCAGGTCCAGATAGCGATACTTCAGACGCAGCTCTTCGTTGGTCTGCTCATCATGGTGGAACGGCGGTGTCGCCGAGACATTCAGGATCTCAAGTTCGTTGACCAGCAGTTCGACCTTGCCGCTCGGCATCGCGTCGTTTTGCATGCCGTCCGGGCGCCGACGCAGTAGGCCTGTCGCCTTCAGCACAAACTCGCTGCGCAGCCTCTCGGCGTCCGCGAACAGCTTGTCATCATCCGGGTTGAAAACGATCTGCAGCAGACCTTCGCGGTCCCGTAGATCGACAAAAATCACGCCGCCGTGGGCACGACGACGGTGTACCCAGCCCGTGACGGTGATCGTCTCGCCATCCTGCGATTCGTCGATGTGTCCGCAATAGTGTGTGCGCATAGCTTGTGAACTCGTGATCGAAAGCCTTTAACGAAAGACTCATGGAGCGTCGGCGCGAAGGCGACCAGACGCGCAAAAGAGCGCGAATATTAGGGAGTTTCGGGCTCGCCTGCAACTTGTGGCAGCGGTTTGCCAGGTGCCCAGTCGGGCACGACGACCCCGAGCGAAATGATCATCTTCAACGCGGCTTCGACTTCCATATCGAGCACGATCGCCTCATCGACGGGCACCATGATAATGAACCCGGAGGTCGGGTTGGGCGTCGTCGGTACGAATGTGCAGATCATCTGCTTGCCGGTGCGCGCCTGCACCTCACCCAGGTCGCTCGAGGTCTGAAACGCGAGGCTCCAAACGCCTTTGCGCGGATATTCGATCAGCAGCACGCGCTTAAACGAATCGCCATTGGGTGAAAACACCACTTCCGCAAAGTTCTTGACGGCCGAATACACCGTGCGCACCAAAGGCACGCGATTTAACAACTGCTCGGTTCCGGCGACCAGACGGCGACCCACAATATTCGCTGTGAACAGACCGGTAAACAGCAAGATCAGCACCGTTACGATGACGCCGAGTCCGGGAATAGCGCCGAGGAAGGTGCGCAGCGATTCATTCGGAATCAGCTGCAGAACGCGGTCGAGGTTTCGGTCGGTCAACCCCAGCAGAATATTACCCAGAAACACGGTGACGCCGATCGGTAACCAGATCAGCAGGCCGGCAATCATGTAACGGCGGAACCATCCCATCGATTAAACCTCAGGCCGCCTTGCCATCGCCGCCGGTCTTGCCGGACGATTTGCCCGAGGACTTATCGGCCGCTTTGTCCGACTTGGCGTCAGATTTCTTGGCACCATCGCCGCTGTCGGCGAGATTGCGCCGCTTGTCCTTGTCGGTTTTGAAGTCTGTCTCATACCAGCCCTGCCCTTTCAGCCGGAAGCTCGGCGCAGAAATTTTTCGTTTGAGCTCGCTCGCGCCACAGCTCGGGCAGTCGGTCAACGGCGCATCGGCGATCTTTTGCAGCGCGTCGGTCTCAGCGCCACAGGCTTTGCACACGTATTCGTAAATCGGCACGGGTTCGGTCTCCACTGCTTGGTCGGGGACCCGACGGTCACCAGTCTTTCAGAATTATACCGCGTTAAGCCGCGGCGAATGTCAATGTCTCCATGCCGGTTTCACTTTGTCCGGCGTCGATCTCGATCGCCGAACCCGGCAGGAAATCGCCAGCCAGTATTTTTTCGGCCAACGGATTCTCGATCTGCGTCTGGATCGCGCGTTTCAGCGGCCGCGCGCCGTACACCGGGTCGAAGCCGGCGTCCGCCAGACGGTCCATGGCTGCCTCGCTGATCACGAGCGCTAACTCACGCTCCGCAAGACGCGCCCGCAGATCGCCCAACTGGATCTCAACAATCGAGCGGATATGCGATTTATCGAGCGAGTGGAAAACCACCACATCGTCCACGCGGTTGATGAACTCAGGACGGAAATGCGATCCCACCACCTCCATAACCGCCGCCTTCATATCGTCGTAGCTATCCTCATCCGAGAAATTCTGGATGCGCTGAGAGCCCAGATTCGACGTCATGATAATGACGCTATTACGAAAATCGACGGTGCGCCCCTGACCGTCGGTCAATCGGCCGTCATCGAGCACTTGCAGCAGGATATTGAACACATCCGGATGCGCCTTCTCGACTTCATCGAGCAAAATCACGGAGTAAGGCCTGCGCCGCACTGCTTCTGTCAGATAGCCACCCGATTCGTAGCCGACATAACCCGGCGGCGCGCCGATCAAACGCGCAACGGAGTGCTTTTCCATGAACTCCGACATATCGAGCCGCACCATCGCATCGTCACTATCGAACATGAACTGCGCCAGCGCTTTCGACAATTCGGTCTTACCAACACCGGTCGGACCAAGAAACAAGAAAGAGCCGATCGGCTGTTGCGGGTCGGACAACCCTGCCCGCGAACGCCGGATCGCATTCGAGACGGCGACGACGGCCTCTTGTTGCCCAATCACACGCTCGCGCAAGGTGTCTTCCATGCGCAGCAACTTATCGCGTTCTCCTTCGAGCATTTTGCTGACCGGAATGCCCGTCCAGCGTGAGACAATTTCCGCCACCTCTTCATCGGTCACGCTATTGCGCACCAACGTCGGTTTGCTCGACTCGGCGGCGTGAGCATCCGCCAGTTGTTTTTCCAGTGCCGGCAATGTGCCGTATTGCAATTCCGACATACGCGCGAGATCGCCGCTGCGTCGCGCGTTTTCCATCGCGAGTCGCGCCTGCTCGATCTCTTCTTTGATGTGGGTCGCACCCTGCATTGCCGCCTTTTCGGCATTCCAGACTTCTTCGAGATCGGCATATTCACGCTCAAGCTCGGCGAGTTGCGTCTCGAGATCGGTCAACCGTTTTTGCGACGCCTCATCCGACTCCTTGTTCAACGCCTCGCGTTCGATCTTCAATTGAATAATGCGGCGCTCAAGCCGATCCATCGCTTCTGGCTTGGAGTCGATTTCGATACGGATGCGCGACGCGGCCTCGTCGACCAGGTCAATCGCTTTATCGGGTAGCTGTCGGTCGCTGATGTAGCGATGCGACAACGTGGCTGCCGCGACAATCGCCGGATCCGTAATCTCGACGCCGTGATGCACTTCGTAGCGCTCTTTAAGGCCACGCAAGATCGCGATCGTATCGGCCACCGTCGGTTCGTCGACCACGACTTTCTGAAACCGTCGTTCCAGCGCGGCATCTTTCTCGAGATACTCGCGATACTCGTCGAGTGTTGTCGCGCCGACGCAGTGCAGTTCGCCGCGCGCCAGCGCGGGCTTCAACATGTTCCCCGCATCCATGGCACCGTCGGCTTTGCCCGCGCCAACCATCGTGTGCAACTCGTCGATAAACAAAATGACCTGTCCTTCCTGTTTCGCCAGGTCATTCAATACGCCCTTCAGGCGCTCTTCGAAATCACCGCGATACTTGGCACCCGCGATCAGCGCGCCCATGTCGAGTGATAGCAGTCGCTTATCGCGCATGCCCTCCGGCACTTCGCCATTGACGATACGCTGCGCCAGACCCTCGACAATCGCCGTTTTGCCGACGCCCGGCTCACCGATCAGCACTGGGTTGTTTTTCGTGCGTCGCTGCAGGATCTGGATCGTGCGCCGGATCTCTTCATCACGCCCGACAATCGGATCGATCTTGCCCGCCAGCGCGCGTTCGGTCAGGTCGATCGTATATTTTTCGAGCGCCTGGCGTTGGTCCTCGGCACTAGCATCCTGCACCGTCTCGCCGCCACGCAGGTCGTCGATCGCTTTGGTCAGCGCGCCGACCGTGATGCCTGCGGCTGCTAATAGCTGGCCGACGCTACCGGTGTCCTGTACCGCCGCAACCACGAACAACTCGGAGGCAATAAACCGGTCGTTGCGCTGCTGAGCTAGTTTGTCGGCGACATTCAGGAGCCGAGCGAGCTCATTGCCGACATGCACGTCACCCGCATTGCCCTGGACTTCCGGCGAACGCGACAACGCTTCGGAAAGCGCCGTGCGCAGGCTCGGCACATTGCCACCGGCACGTGTTAACAATCCGCTGATGCCACCGCCCTGTTGATCGAGCATCGCCAACAACAAGTGCGCAGGCTCGATGAACTGGTGATCGCGACCGACGGCCAGCGACTGTGCGTCAGCGAGCGCCATCTGGAATTTGCTGGTCAATTTGTCCATTCGCATTGGGGCTACCCCGCGTCAATCATCTGACGAGGATATGGCGGCCCTAGCGGCGGGTTTCAAGAATACGCTAGCGAATCCAGATCAGACTCGCCATTCGACCGCAGGGCGCGCTTCGCCGATGGGAGAAAAAGCGCTCGGCATCGCCGTAGGTGCATAAGCCGCTGTCGGTAACGCGCTGCACCCCACACTCGCGCAATGCTAACAGCGCGAGCATTTTCAGATCGGCCTGCCAGCGACCGCTGTCGTTGGGTACAAAGCAATTAGTCGCGACGTGATCGGCGGCGACGAAAGCGTCGCGGACCTCATCACCGACTTCGAAGGCGGCCTGCGAAATGCCAGGGCCGATCCAGGCCATGATCCTGCCCGGCGCAAAATCCATCGCGGCAATCGTATTGGCGACGACACCATCCAACAGTCCGCGCCAGCCGGCGTGCACCGCGCCGACAACGCTCGCATCGGTCGCCGCTAGCAGAATCGGCAGGCAATCGGCGGTCATAATGGCCAATGGCTGGTCCTTATCCCGCGTCACAACCCCGTCGGCCTGCACATTGGGCTGCCAGTCACGTGCGTCGAGCACGTCACTGCCGTGCACCTGAGTCAACCAGCGCGGATCGGCTGGCAACGCCGCTTCGGCCGACAACGATGCACGATTCCGAGCGACGGCGGCCGGCATATCACCGACGTGATCGCCCAGATTCAGACCATTGTAGGGCGATTGGCTAACGCCACCGGTACGCTCAGTCGACAGCGCCCCAACCAGACCAAACAACCGGCCGCCCAGTTGCGCCCACGGCGGCACAACAACGCGCATCAGGCCCCCGCCTCGCGCTGCAGTGTTCGGTCCTGGTGCGCGGTCAACGCCGCCAGCAAGGCCTCAAGATCATCGGGCAGCGGTGCCTCCACCGTCACTGAATCACCGCTCTCCGGGTGGTTGAATTGCAATTTTGCCGCATGCAATGCCTGTCGACGAAACCCGCGCAAGGCCTCGGCGAGTCGCTCAGCGTTCCCGGGCGGTAAGCGCAGGCGCCCCCCGTACACCGGGTCGCCGAGCAACGGCTGCCGGCGATGCGCGAAATGCACACGAATCTGATGGGTACGACCCGTCTCGAGCACCACCTTGATCGCGGTATGCGCGACGAATCGCTGCGCAACCCGATAGTGCGTCACGGCCGGACGACCGTCATCGCGTACCGTCATCTTGAGCCTGTCATGTGGGTGTCGCCCAATCGGGGCATTGATAGTACCGCCCCCGGTCAGCACGCCGTAGCAGATCGCAAAATACTCGCGATGAATCTCTCTCGCAGCGAGCGCCCGCGTAAGCTCGGTATGCGCTTCCAGCGTTTTCGCGATCAACAACAAACCGCTGGTCTCTTTGTCGATTCGATGAATCAGGCCTGCTCTCGGCAACACCTCGAGGGCGGGCCAGCGATACAGCAGGCCGTTCTGCAGCGTGCCATCGGCGTTGCCGGCCCCGGGATGGACGACCAGACCGGCAGGCTTGTCGATCACGATCACCGCCTCATCTTCATAGGCCACGCTCAACGATACCGGCTGTGCCGCCACCTGGTGCTCGACGCGCGCTTTCGCGGCGATATTGACCAACTCACCCCCAAGCAGCTTGTCACGCGGTCTGAGTACGTTCCCGTCGACCAGAATCTCGCCGCTTTTGAGCCATTGGGGCAGTCGGCTGCGCGAGTACATCGGGAACATTTGGGCTAGCGCTTGGTCAAGTCTGTATCCGGCCAGATTTGCCGGTACATTTAGCTGATGAACATGTTCGCTCACAAAAACGTCCTGTCTGATGACTCGCGGGCCACTGCCGTCGGCGGCGGTTCTTACGTTATACTGCGGCGCGCAGAATACAAGGGTACAGTGGCGATTCCGACGGCCCGCTAGCAAAAATCGATAAACGCATGAAACCAAGACACATTATCCCAGCCGTGGCCCTGAGCCTCGCGATCAGCGCCTGCGGCAGCAATCCGGATGTAGCCCCGACCGGCACCGCCGACACCATCTATGACCGCGCGCAACGCTCGATGAATAACGGCAACTTCCGTGACGCTATTTTCGTGTTTGAACAACTGGAATCGCGTTATCCGTTCAGCACAGTCGGTAAGCAATCGCAGATCGACCTGATCTATTGCTACTACAAGAGTGGTAGCAAGGAACAAGCGATCGACGCAGCCGATCAGTTCATGCGTGAGAACCCGACGCACCCACGCGTCGACTACGCGCTGTATATCAAAGGGCTCGCTTATTTCGATAAACCCGCCGGCCCGCTGGATGGCTTGTTCAAGGTCGATCGTGCCGATCGCCCACCCAACGACGCGCAGCGTGCGTTTTCCGTGTTCCGGCAGCTGGTCGAACGTTATCCGGCCAGCCGATATGCCGATGATGCGGTTCAGCGGATGGTGTACATCAAGGACAAACTGGCACGCTACGAGAACAACGTGGCGGACTACTATTTACGATTGGGCGCTTATGTTGCCTCGCTGAATCGTGCCAAACGCACGCTGCAACGCTTTGATGGCACAGCGGCCAACGAAGAGTCGCTGCGCATCATGATCGAATCCTATGAAAAGCTCGGTCTCGACGATCTCGCGGCGTCAACGCGTGAAGTGCTGGAGATCAATTTCCCTGGCAGCTGATCAGAATCGGCCGGCTTCAGACGTCTTCGGGAAAGACATAGCCTGATGTGATCGGATAGCGCCAGTCGCGGCCGAACGCACGTCGACTCACTCGCACACCCGGTGGCGCCTGACGACGCTTGTATTCATTGCGACGAACCATGCTTAATACGCGCACAACCGTGTCGCGATCGAAACCCAATTCGCAAATATCGTCAACCGACAGATCTCGTTCAACAAATGCCGCGAGGATGGCGTCGAGAATCTCGTAAGGTGGCAATGAATCGGTGTCTTCCTGATCGGGTCGTAATTCGGCAGACGGCGGACGGTCGATCACGCGCTGCGGAATCGGTGGCGCCTCAGGTGTCAGGCTATTGCGATGACGCGCCTATGCGAACTCTGTCAGTTTGCTGCAGTCTTTGAGCGGTGCAAAACCTCCCGCCATATCACCGTAAAGCGTGGCGTAGCCAACCGCCATCTCGCTCTTGTTACCGGTTGTCAGCAACATGCGCCCGGTCTTGTTGGAGAGCGCCATCAGCAACACGCCGCGACTGCGCGACTGTATGTTTTCCTCGGTGGTGTCTTCCTCCAGCCCCGCAAACAGCGGCGCAAGCTGGCCGAGCGTCGCCTCGACCATCGGCGCGATCGAAATCACATCGTAGGTCACACCCATACGCTGCGCCTGCAGTGCGGCGTCTTCGCGGCTCATGTCGGAGGTGTAGTGATACGGCATCATCACCGCGTGTACGGCATCAGCGCCCAGCGCGTCGACGGCAATCGACATTGTCAGCGCGGAATCGATGCCACCGGACAACCCGAGGATAATGCCCGGAAAACCATTCTTGCGAACATAGTCCCGCGTCCCGCAGACGAGCGCGCGATAAATGCTGTCTTCGCGGGTCAGCAACGGGGCAATCGTATCGGCCTCCACCGAGATTGCACGATCACCGTCGCGCTGAACATCAACGATGAGATCGGTCACCACGAACGGTGCTGCGCGCCCAACAATGTCGCCCTCACCGGTCATGACGAACGAGCCACCATCAAACACCAACTCGTCCTGACCACCGACCATATTGGTATACATCACGGGTAATCGGTGTGCGCTGGCGCGCTCGCGGACGACTTGTTCACGGCGCTGTTGCGCGCCCTCTGAATACGGCGATCCGTTGATGGCGATCAGACACGCGGCACCGGCCTCGGCAGCGGCCGCCGCTGGGGGTGGCTCCCAGACATCTTCGCAGATGGTCAGCCCAAACGTGATGCCACCGATGGCGAACAGTGTCGGCGTGTCGCCAGGCGTGAAATAACGTTTCTCGTCAAACACCTGATAATTCGGCAACAGCCACTTGCGATATTCCGCGATGCGCTCGCCGCCGGACAGAACACAGGCTGCGTTGTAGATGCGCCCGTCTGCGTACTCCGGATAGCCGACGATAACGGCAATATCCCCGGTTTCGGCCCGCAATGTCTCCAACGCGCGGCTGACGCGCCGCTGCAGCCCCGCGTGCAATAGCAGGTCTTCCGGCGGGTAGCCGCACAGGATCATCTCAGGGAGCACGACCAGATCTGCGCCCTGCTTATCGCGCGCACGGTGGATCGCATCGATACACATCGCCAGATTCCCTGCGACGTCACCGACCAACGGATTGAGTTGGGCGAGAACGACCTTCACTGAGTCTGCGTTGGTCGTCACGCCGCCAGTCTACCCGCGCACAAACGCTTACGCGCCGAGCGACTCCACCATCGCGCTGCCGAGCTCAGCTGGCGAACGCACGGTGCGAACGCCTGCTGCTTCCAGCGCTTTGAATTTTGCATCAGCCGTGCCCTTGCCACCGGCAACAATCGCGCCCGCATGGCCCATACGTTTGCCCGGCGGTGCAGTGACACCGGCGATGTAGGAAACGACCGGCTTGTTAACGTTGTCCGCGATGTATTCCGCCGCCGCCTCTTCATCAGCGCCGCCAATTTCGCCGACCATGATGATGCCTTCGGTCTGATCATCGGCTTCGAACAGCTCGAGACAATCGATGAAGTTCATCCCGCGAATCGGGTCGCCACCAATGCCGACGCAGGTGCTCTGACCTAATCCTGCCTGGGTTGTCTGATACACCGCCTCGTACGTCAGCGTACCGGACCGCGATACGACGCCGATCTTGCCGGCGGAGTGGATAAAGCCCGGCATGATGCCGATTTTGGCCTGCTCCGGCGTGATGATACCGGGGCAGTTCGGGCCGATCAGGCGACAGTCGTGATCTTCAAGTGCCGCCTTGACCTTCACCATGTCGAGCACCGGAATGCCTTCGGTAATGCAGACGATCAACTCAACGCCGGCTGCCGCTGCCTCGAGAATCGCGTCGGCGGCAAATGGTGGCGGCACGTAGATCATGCTGACATCAGCACCTGTCTCGGCCACGGCGTCGCTCACAGAATCGAACACGGGCACGCCCAAATGTTCGCTACCGCCGCGCCCTGGCGTCACACCGCCGACAACCTGTGTGCCATATTCAAGGCACTGCTCGGTATGAAACGAGCCCTGATTGCCGGTGATGCCCTGGCAAATCACTTTGCTGTTTTTGTTAACCAGAATACTCATTGATTTGCCCCGTTTATCCCGCTGCCGCGACCGCTTTCTTGGCGGCGTCCGTCAGATCTTCTGCAGTGATGATGTCGAGCCCACTCTCGGCGAGTGTCGCCCGTCCCTTTTCGACGTTGGTACCTTCGAGGCGGACAACGACCGGCACCTCAACACCGACCTCTTTGACCGCGGTGATAATGCCGTCTGCGATCAGGTCGCAACGCACGATGCCGCCAAAAATATTGACGAGAATCGCTTTGACCTTGTCGTTCGACAGAATCAGTTTGAAGGCTTCTGCGACCCGCTCGGCGGTAGCACCACCACCGACATCCAGGAAGTTGGCAGGTTCACCGCCGTAGACATTAATGACGTCCATCGTCGCCATCGCGAGGCCTGCGCCGTTAACCATGCAGGCAATGTCGCCATCGAGCGAGACATAGTTAAGATCGTGCTCAGCTGCACGCGCTTCTTTTTCGTCTTCCTGCGACGCATCGCGCAATGCCGCGATGGTCTTTTGCCGGAACAGCGCGTTGTCTTCGATGTTGATTTTCGCATCCAGCGCAACGATATCGCCGTCCTTGGTCGTGATCAGCGGATTGATCTCGACCTGACTGGCATCGATATCGACGAACATCTTGTAAAGCGCATGAGCGACCTTAGCAAAGGCTTTCGACTGCGCTTTGTCCAGGCCCAACGTCGATGCCATATCGCGCACCTGATACGCTGCGAGGCCAACGGCCGGCGAGATGTTGACGGTGGTAATGCGCTCCGGTGTCTTGTGCGCGACCTCCTCGATATCCATGCCGCCATCGGCCGATACGATAAACGCGATCCGCCGTGCGTCGCGATTGACGACCATGCTGAGATACAGCTCGCGGTCGATCGCAGAACCAGTCTCCACATACACCTGGTTAATCGGCAAACCGTCGGCATCCGTTTGCGGTGTCACCAGGCGCTGGCCGAGCATGCCGGCCGTCGCGTCGCGCACCTCATCGAGCGTTTTGGCGAGTTTGACGCCGCCCGCCTTACCACGGCCGCCGGCGTGTACCTGGGCTTTGACCACCCATAATTCACCACCGAGCTGCTCCGCAGCAGCCACCGCCGCCTCCGGGCTGTCGGCAGGTATACCCTGCGGAACGCTGATGCCGTAATCCGCAAAAATTTTCTTCGATTGATACTCGTGCAGGTTCATTCTGGTCCCCGACTGAATGCAACAGTAAAAGGGGCTGGCCTGAACACCTGCCCCGACAGCCCGGTATTGTGGAGCAAAGCAGCGGGCGGCGCAAAACAACGACCAGTTCACCGAGTTCTGTACAACAACGACTACAATCGCGGCTATGAATCACAAGATCACTGCACACTGGCAACCGGATCAGCTCGATCCCGAATCGCTCGGGCTAGATCCGGAATATGACTTTCGCTGGCGCGCATTGTCTGCGCTGGCGATGTTTCGGTTGCTGATCGTGGTCATCCTGATGGCGGTATTTGTCTCGAGCAGCTCGCCGAGGTTGTTTGGTGATCTCTATCCGCAGGTGTTCCTGATCTCTTTGATCATCTGGTTCGGATTTGCGGTGGCTGGCGCCTTCGCGGTGGCGAAACGCGTGCCTGCACTGCATGCGCTGACCGAATTTCTGCTGTTTTTCGATATCGCTGCTGTATGCACACTCGCGATCGCCAGCGGCGGCACGACCTCCGGCATCTCTGGGCTGCTGATCATCTTTGTCGGGGGTGGCGGCTTTATTCTGACACCGCTCATGGCGCTGTTTTTCGCATCGATTGCCACGGTCGGCTTAC
>ERZ1740062.552-NODE-552-length-19558-cov-5.774189_pt1 | contig 19558 bp, 21 predicted proteins | sample MGYA00581741_ERZ1740062 | MGnify/ENA primary metagenome ERZ1740062 (study PRJEB43018, sample SAMN04849747) | marine metagenome | isolation source: floating plastic debris | place: Pacific Ocean | collected 2008-09-01 | study: EMG produced TPA metagenomics assembly...
TTCTCTCATGTTCGAGTGCGTCAGCGACCGGTTTAGGGCGACTTATGCCGCTGTCCTAACGTCTGTTTTTGCTCGCTTTTCAGAAAGTCCGAGAGGCTTACTTGGAGCGAATTTAAGCCTTTCGGTTTTCTCTCGAGCCATCAAAGATTCAGATAACGACGCAAACGGTTCGAGCCGCAACAGCTCAAATACACGATATAATTGGTCTTGATCCAAAAATTGATCATTCCTCTTCACGCCTCCATAGCAGATACCCATTCAACCGTCATAAAAGACGTATTCAAGCTTCTTCAAAGAAAATGGAAATCGGAGATATTTTTGTTGCAGCTAGTTTGATCCTTAGATCAATGTCCAATATCATGGTCAGGTTTGGACTTGATTTGTTTTCCCAACTTTTATCGCGAATGGCTATTGATTTTCAGTCTCCCTAGATTAGCAAGTTGAGAAAGACTCGCAATTAGTTTGAGAAGATATGGTCATCGGTGGCGCAGGGCTTAGATTTTACGACTGACCCACCTGGATAGTGCGACCACGACTTTATGGCAGAGCCTTCTCACCAATCCTCAATATCTGGCTTAAAAGATAAGCTGCGGGATGACCGCTCGATTGAGCGATCTGACGAACGCCCTCACGTGGAAAACGATGATGCGGGAATGGTCAGTCTCGCACACCTTTACCAAACTTACGCTCCAAAATTAGCCGCGACGCTTCGCAAAATGTACGGAGATGGCCCGCCGGATCCAGACGATGTGGCTCAAACGGCTTTCTTCAAAGTGATTGAACGGGGTGATATTCAGTCGATCAACAACCTGAAAGCTTTTTTGTGGAGCACCGCGCGTAACATTTTACGCAAAGAGATACGGTCGCATTCCGTTAGAGATCGGTATGTTGTCGATATCGAACAGATTTTTTTTGCGCCTACAGGTGACGTTCAATCGCCCGAAAGGGTCATAGAGGCAAAACAACAGCTTTCAGCTATCAATATTGCCCTTCGCGCCATGCCTAAACGTCGCCGACACGCCTTTATACTGAACCGCATTGACGGTCTGACCGTTGCGGCTGTCGCGAGAGAATTGGGAATTAGCCGAACGGCCGCAGCGAAACACATAGCCCGCGCAATGGCGGATCTGGATGCGTGTCTAGCGTTCGATACGGAGTTTTAAATCGATGCGCGACAATAATGACGCCACCGCGATCCGAGAAATTGCCCATGAGTGGTACGTTCGCTTAAGTGAGTTTGATTTATCAGAAAATGAGAAAGCGGCCTTTAAAGCATGGTTGGAACAAGACCCTCGCCATGAGGATGCTTATGAGCGCGCTGTAGCGATGGCGTCCGCCGCAAGGCGGTTGTCACGCGATCACATCGATTCAAACCTGTTGCCAGAAAAGCGTCGCCGGATCGGTCTGTTTTGGCCGGGACGGATAGCAGAGAGTGGTTTGGCGAGGTCTCTGCGTATCGCGCCTGCAGCTCTTGTTTTGATGGCTTTGGCATCCATTGCTCTACCTTTTCTTCGGACGCAGACACCGCCACCAGTGATTGGCGACGTGGAGTCAGAACTCTATAAGAGTGATGCTGGACAGCACTTAGAGATTAGCCTTGCTGATGGAACCTCAGTCGCATTGGGACCAGGCACCGAGATCTCAGTCGCATTTTCGCCGGATCTCCGAGACGTCACATTGCATCGAGGATCAGCATATTTTGATGTAAAATCAGATGTATCTCGCCCCTTTAAGGTGACTTCAAATTTGGTGACCGCGACTGTTCTTGGGACGCAGTTTGATATTCGACACTCGCAAGACCTCACCCGTGTCGGAGTCGCTGAAGGGCGCGTTGCTGTCAGCCACCCTCTGATTTTAGATGGTGATCAAACGAGCTTGTCGACACAGCACATCCTGTCGGCGGGTCAGCAAGTTGCAGCATCTCCAACAGTTGGCTTAGAGGCCGTTTTTGAGATTGATCCCGCCATGATTGGAGAATGGCGCAAAGACCGGCTCGTCTACAATGGGGCGCGTTTAGCAGAGCTTGTCTCAGATGCGGATCGCTACACCGATAAGCGCGTGTTAATTGCGGAAGGATCAGAGCATATTCTGGATCTGAAGATCTCGGGTGCTTTCGACGGTAGAGACTTCGAGTCAATGTTAACGACCTTGGAGGTCGTGCATCCACTCTCAATAGATAGCAGCGATCCTGAGATTATTTTGCTTGTTGCTGACGTATCATAATTATCGTCGCAAATTTTTTTTCAATTAGGGTTTCATTTCGTGCACCCCAAGGGTCATAGACTCATATGCGCATGAGGCGCATTCTCAAATAGTCGTTTAGAGGTGATCCTGTGGGAATTTTAATTAGTCAACAGCACGCAAAAGCCGCGCTTCTTAGTGTGGCATCTGTTTTTGCGTTGTCGAACGCGGCGTCTGTCGCGTTCGCGCAGGCAACCGTCACAGAGGACGTTGAGTTAAACGTATCGGCAGGTCCTCTATCTCAGACCTTAATTGATATCTCCAATGCTTATGGCTTGAATGTAATAGCGTCTGACGACCTCGTTTCAGGAAAATCAGCGCCGGCACTGTTGGGGAGCTATAGCCCTGAGGCCGCGCTGTCAGAGGCGCTGGAGGCGTCGGGGTTGGTTGCGTCTCGCGGGCCCGGTGACGCATTTATCATCTCAGTGGCGCCAGAAGTAGAGCGCTCAAACGCAGCTGTAACCGAAACTGCGCCCGTTCAAACGCCGGTTCTCGAACAAGAAGACCCACAAATCGAAGACAAGATCATCGTCCTCGGAACAAAAATCGAGCAGTCGTTGCAGGACCTCGAAGTCTCGGCTGAGATCTTCGACGAAGAGCGACTCAATCGCGAACAGATTACCGAACTTTCAGAGCTGCTCTTAAAGGTTCCGAATGTCACAACGGTTGGTGGCGCGGACTCTAACTTTTCCATCCGCGGGATCGGTCGTGCTGGAGTAGGTGGAGCCGGACAAGGCGTGACATCCAGCGTGTATGTTGATGGGTCTCCAATCACCAGCCTCAATTTCAATCGCGGCCCCTTAGGTTTGTGGGATACGGAGCAAGTTGAGGTGCTGCGTGGCCCGCAATCATCGGTGCAGGGGCGCAATGCGCTGGCAGGAGGTATTTTTATCAAAACGGCGGATCCGACGTTTGAACCGGAAGGCAAGTTCCGCGCGACATATGCCGAAGGCAATACCTACCAGCTCGCTGGAGCCTATGGTCGATCGATTATTGATGGATTGCTGGCGGGCCGATTGGCTGTCGATCTGCAGAGTTCCGACGGCTTCCTGACCAGTGAGGTTCTTAATGGCGACGATTTCAATGTCACTGAGAGTTTGACTGTCCGAGGCAAGCTATTGCTGGCTCCGGATGCCATTCCTCAATTCTCAACCAAATTGACGGTCGATTATGGTGAGTCAGAAGTGTTTGGTGAAGACAGTATTTTTGTACGGACCCCGACCAATATCGCAGACCCGAATTTCCTGGAATTCGACCCGCGCCAGCGCGAAACCGCGCGAAACGAGCTGGTTGGCAACGACAACGAAGGTCTTCGGCTCGTAAGTGAGACAGAATACGAGTTTTCCGAGGCGATCACCGGACGCGCCATCATCACATACGAAGACTATTCAACTCTGAGATTCTTCGGCGATGAAAACGATATCGCTCGCTTTGGCGGATTCACCGCGAACGAGTTTGACGAGAGTATTTTGTCTATTGAAACCCGTGTGGAGTTCGACTTCGAAAACATCCGCGGGCTCTTAGGCGGGTATTATCTAGAGGAAGAACGAATCTCAAACCTCAATACAAGCTCCATTTTGCAAGATCAGGCGCGGGCTGTCGCCGGTCCGTTCGCGCAGCTTGTAAATGTTGCGCCTCCGGAATCACTTCTCATGCTCCGTCAGGGGCAGACCTTCGACACAGAAAACTATGCGCTCTTCGGGCAGTTTGACTGGGACATTGCCCCAAAATGGACTCTTGGTTTTGGGGCAAGATATGATTTCGAGGAGTTCGCTGAGGGGGGGCGTTTCTTTAGTGCCGGGATAGATACGAATGGCTGCCTTATCTCGGCGCCAGCGGCCATTTTTGGTGTACCAAGTCCCAATCCTTTGGCGGTCGCGACAATACCTTGTGAGCTTGCTGTAGCCCAATTTTTTGGCCCGAACACAGAGCCTACGACGTCGGCAGATTTCGAGGCGTTTCTACCTCGAGCCTCGCTGACATACCATATAAACGAAGACAGTTCGGTATTTGCATCTATCTCGCGCGGCTATCGTGCAGGTGGGGCATTCGTCGCCGTGCGAGAGAACCCAAATATTGCGGGATTTGAACAATTTGTAGGCCAGTATGATCCTGAATTTCTAAATACAATTGAGGTTGGCACACGAAACGTTCTTCTTGACGGTCGCCTGACCATCAACGGAAATATCTTTTTTTCAAAGTACGAAGAACAGCAGGTCTTGGTCGACGGATTTGACCCAAGCCGAACCGATGACAATTTGATCGTGAATGCGGGTGAAAGCACTCTCTATGGTCTCGAGCTCACCGCAGACTTCGAGATCACAGAAAATATTGGCGTCTTCGCAACGATGGGCCTTCTAGAAACCGAATTTGATGATTTTCCGTTCGCGGTTGATTCAGATGGTAACCTCGTACCGGGTGCAGACCCTCAATTCGAAAACCTCTCTGGTGATTCCTTTCCGAGCGCGCCCAATCTCACCTTCACTGTCGGTGGCGACTGGGAGGGCGATAATGGGGTCTTTGGGAATGCCAGTCTGAGTTTCACCGGTGAGACAGTCGGCGGCATACCAAACTTGGATAATCAAGACTTGCTGACCGCTGGCGGAGACCCAAACGTCGTTAGCCGATTGGGTATCGGGGGAGAAGACCGCTACGATCTTACGGGGCGTTTTGGATGGCGCAACGAAGACGTTCAGGTATACATCTTTGGATCAAACCTGCTGGACGGTGATCGCTACACGTCAAGATTTTTTGCCAATGTTGGATCGTCTTCTGGTGTCGTTAGTCTTCAATCTCCAGGCTTCACGGTCCAGCAACCTCGTGTGATTGGCGCTGGCATAGACGTGAATTTCTAATGGGACTGCTCTCTTTCATTTCCAATCGAGACCGCGGCAAAACGGACGTCAAACCCCGGAAAAAGAAGAGTTCGCGGAAACGTCTCTACGAACTGCACACGTGGGTCGGATTCCACCTCGCGGTGATCATGGTCGTCGTTTTGTTCACGGGAACAATCGCAACAATCTCCAACGAGCTGGATTGGCTGACGCAGCATGACATGCGCGTGAGTCCAGACGGAGAAATGGTGTCTCATGATGAAATGATAGAGGCCGTTCAAGCCTATGCGCCCGGCGCGACGATTACCGGCGTTCAGCAGATGATGGGTGATCATTTCGCTTATCGAGTCATAGCATTTGACGAAAACGCCACGCAGACCTTCATCCACGTCAACCAATGGACGGGAGAAGTGACTGGAGAGACGCCTTACTTTACCATACAGCGTTTCTTCCGCGATATGCACCGATACCTTTACTTGCCAAAGATCGTTGGTTTGACGCTCGTTTGCTCGATGGGCGTTATCTTGAGCATATCGCTCTATACGGGTCTGAAAACCTCCCGCAATTGGCGCACGCTCATGACACGTATCCGTTTTTCCAAGGGTGCGCGAACCGCGATTGGCGACGCGCATAAGGCTGCCGGCCTATGGAGCATTTGGTTCTTCGTGCTGATGATCACCACTGGGCTTTGGTATTATGCGGAGTTTCTGGGAAAGGATTTCGAGCCGGGGGTTCCAGACTCAGTGATCAATATGACAGAGCAAACGCAGGATGTGATCTATGATCCGTCGGCGAATGAGATCATCAGTATCGCGCAAGAAGCGTATCCCAATCTCAACATTAAGAGCTTCAGCTATAGCGTGCTACCTGGCAGCTCCATCAGAGTCATCGGCGGTGCAGGCAACCCTATCGTCAGGGATCGCGCCAATGCCGTCTACATAGATCCTGTCACGCTCGAGGTGCTTCATGTCCGGCGCTCCGAAGACTTGCCCGCAGTCCAATGGACCAATCAGATCGCTGATCCGCTGCATTTCGGCGACTTTGCAGGGCTTCCGCTCAAGCTTGTCTATTTCATTTTCGGTGCATTTATGACCGGCCTCTCGGTCAGTGGTGTGTGGTTGACTTGGCGAAGGCTAAAGTCACGCGGCGCGACGCGGGTTCAGCTGACGACGCTTCCCATTCTGGTGGTGTCTGCTTTATTTGCTTCGCTGACTTATACGCTGTCCCAACTCCCAATTTTCGCAGGCCTCTCTCCTTGGCCATACGTTTGGTTTGTGGTTGGTCTATTCTTGGCTGGAGGAGCACTGCTTTGTGCGTGGTGGCTTAAAAACCGCATTCAGAGCGGGAGGCTGATTTCGTTCAAGAATGCGGCTCTGGCGATCTTAACGATTGCCTTATCTGCGGGCGCAGCGAATGCGACACTGATCCAAAACCCGTATGTGTCCAAACAAGAGTTAAACCTAGGGACAGTCCAAGGTGGGCCCGTGGAGGCTTCGCTCTTTTTGGCGCAGACCGGTGATCAAGCATTTACTGGTGAGGCTCGATTTATCGTTAAAGCCAGTACGCAAGACAGCGGCCAGAATCGAATTGGGCGCTTGAACGCAAAAAGCATGACGATCGATTTGATCAAAGACGGTGAGGTGATCGATCTCGGCGAAAAAGAAATTCGAAGCCGCTTTAGAGTCGCCGCTGTCCTGCAACCAGCATTTGTGAGCTTGCCAGCTGACGCGCTCGCGTCTGCGTCAGAGATCCGAGCGACCTTTGAAATGGCATCGGGTGCAAATTACGAATTAGTCTGGCCTCTGCAAAACGCAGTAGTCCAGAATTGATATTCGGGCGACAAACGAAGGCGCGCCATCTAACAGGCGCCGGTGAACACTGCGTCCTGACCTCAATTCGTTGGCGCTTTTCGCGGTTACGCCAGCGGCCGTTTTAGGGCGCTTTACGACATTGGCTCAGTGGCTGTTCTGGGGCGATTTTAAGCCTCTGTTCATTTTCAGTTCCTCATGTATTTCAGCCTTACTTAGGCCTAAGGGCAATCGGGGGAATTGAATGATGAAACAGGCACTAACGATTTTAGTTGCGTTCATGACCGCAGCATGCGGTGGCAGCGAAATAACGCGTGGAGACTTGTACTCTGCTTGTCTTGAAGGAGAGAAGAGGGTCGTTGATACCAAGATAGAGATGGCCCTTCGCTTGGCTCCGAAAGAAGAGCGTGAAAGCCAAGAAGTCTTTTTCAAACGACAACGAGTAAAGCAGACCATTGATGCTGAAAAATCGTGTGGCTGCAGCGCCGACACACTTCCCAATAGGATTGCTGGTGACCGCCTCGGCAAAGTCATGGCTTTTTATCGCGCGAACGGAACACTCGACGCTAAGTCAAAACTCGATGCGCTTACCGAGGCGGAACAAACGGAAGTATCCAAATGCCAAGCAGAGGTAATGATTGAACGGATGCGAAGTGAAGGCCTCATCGACTGAAGAGGAAATTCCAATCCTGAGTTGATAAAATACTACGCAGCTCGTTCCTGATTTGCCTGAATGCACATCGCAGAGACCGCTGTGGGGCGAACTTAAGACGCTGATTATTGCGGACCTGGTTCCAAGTATTGGTAGTTCTTAAGCGACGTCAGCGCTGAAAAACTGGATAGTATTTAAGTGAGCCTATCGCTGTTGTGGGCTCAATTTTGGGCATTGCGCTCAGATCTTGATCTTGCCTCAGGTTACCAACCAAGAATCCGGATAACCCTTCGGCCAGATGGGGGCCGCAGGATGTCAATTCATACTCCATAACAACCATCTGAGTTACTAGAACAGGGTGAGTTACGCACGAAAGAACATATAGCTCTGCGCGCAACGTCGGCGGGTAAACTGGGGCGGTTTTCTCTCCAGCGGGCGCGAGAGACTCGTCCCGCACGAGAGAGATGTTCTCTATTCTAATGCGAGATTTGAACGTTACGTTCTCGGTGGTTTCGGGCATTTGCTTGAACAACAAATAGCGCTCAAACTGTGGTGCTATGCAAGCCATCGCGCTCGGAGCTGCGAACGTCGATGCGAGCAAGCAAAACGCGACCGGCATAATGACTGATTTCATCGACTATAAACACCTAAAGAAAACACTTAAACGAGCAAGTATTGTGCCGTTCGCGAGGGAGAATTTAGAGGCCTGGTTTTGGGGCGAGTTTGAAACAACCCAAGCAAATCAACTCCGTCCCTAGCTTTGCTCCGTCCACCAAGTGGTCGTCGCACTCAGCCCGTTCTTTACAAAGAAAGAGTTCGCCGTCGTGTCTTTCACGGGGATAGGAAACACGAGTTGACCGTCGCTTTTGTTGACCGTTCTGCTCCTCAGCTCTTTCAATAAAGCTGAGCCTGTCTCTTCCCATTTTCCGTCACAGACCACGAAATCGTCGACCATCCAAGTGGTGCCACCGGGCACGTAGACGGGTGGCACAAATGTTGGTTTGAATTGAATGCAACCAACGATTTTTCCTTCAACGTCTGCTACGAGAATAGCCGTGTTTGGATCATCAACCAGTGATCGTAAGAACGCTTTGCTTATGTCAGCAGAAGCTGAGGCTTTCTTCCAAAATCTCGGTTCCCAAGATTCAAGCTCCAAGCGTTTCGTTTCGAGCAAGTCGACGATCGCGTCGATGTCCGCGGCAACTGCTTCACGGATAATCACTAAGCGTCCTCCTTTAAAGGGGCTGAAAATGGCTTTCATACATAATGCACGACGCCGAACATTCAGATGTACTCACTCAGCAATCCAAACAAGGCCTTGCCACGTCCCTATTGGATCATATTCGGCGCGAAAGTCTAAAGCGGGTTTACGGCGAAGCCCTATACGATCCATTACAGCTTTAGATCTTTCATTGTCCGCCGCTGTGTAGGAGTAAACTATGGTCAACCGGGATCGTTCAAACCCATCTTTCAAAGCCGCGCGGGCCGCTTCCGACGCGTACCCGAAACCCCAAACTTCTCGACACAATCGCCAGCCGATTTCGTCGTGTTCGCCAAGAGGATGATCTCCGGAACGGTGCATGATGCCCGCGTACCCGAGAAACTCGCGATCCCAATTTTCGATCGCCCAGCGGCCATACCCACGCTCTGAAAACGCGGTGATGTAGCGCTCGAGTTTTGCGTCGCTGGCCTCACGAACAAGCGGTCCGCCCAGGTCAGCCATTACTTCAGGGTGAGAGTTCATCTTAGCGAACGCTTCAGCATCGCTGGTCGAAAACGGCCGTAGCCGAAGTCGCTGCGTTAAGATCTGTGGTTCCATGGGTGCCTCGGAGAGTTCAACTCGGAAACTAGAATGTTCGCCGTGGCAAGTCGAGCGTCCGATTTAGGGCGCGTGCCGCCGCTTAGGAAAGAGCAAGAGCGGGCATTCAAGACGCTAACTTGTTTGAATGGACACCTGCGGCCATCTGGAGCGCCAGTCTTTCCTTGAAACGCGAGTTTTGAATGCCTCCAGTTTGTGCGCAGCACTCGATGTTGGCCGAACAATCATCTTCAGCAAATCGTCAAAGCCAAATGGTGCAATCAACTCGCATCGGTCTCCAACTTTTCGCGCAGCGATGGCTGTTGCCGTCTCAGGCCAAAACCTCATAGCGTCCGCAACATCCGTATAAGGTGCGTCGCCGTTTCTAATGTGCATCCTCGCTTGATTTTTCACTGACCAGTCAAAGTCTGGGTGGTCAGCTAGTAGATTTTGCTCCAAATCTCGATCAATCTTCGGGTCAATGTGTTCTGCGTCAAACCAAAGCACATCTATATCATTTTCTCGGCAGTTATTTTGCTTTCCATGCAGATGATCCCAAACCAAGTTGCGTACGAATCCCGCCCCAATGCACGCCGTCTCAAGCTCAAGAGATTCGACGACCGATAGGATATGCCAACGCAAAGGATCAGACTTTACAAGGTTGGCGACAAAATCATTCATTCACCGAAAATGGCCGGATGAGCCGATTCCCGCAATGTCCGTTTTTGGGCGACTTAAGCCTCTGAGCTAATGTCTCCTAATGCTCGCTACTCGGCCGAAAAACCCTCGATTGTTCGGCGCATCATAGCTCGAAGGTCTTGATAGCCACTTTGATCAAGAGCCACGCCTGCGATCGTTAGATCTATACTGGGAACATGGGTGACATAGACCCCCCAAAACCCACCATGGTGAAAGGCATCGTATCCAGCAACTTCGTAGGTAAACAGTCCGAGTCTGTAAGGACTATCAGATGGGTGTCCCGGCGCCGTCATCATTAGCTCCAAGGCCGCCGATTCTACGAATACTTGGTCGTTGAAAAGAGCGTGATAGAATTTCGAGACATCCTCAACACTCGCTACCAAACCACCGCCCCCATGGCCGTCCATTGAGCCATGTATGGCGAAGATATCGACTGTATCTATCCATTGATGAGCACGAGCTGGGACAGCCTCGCGGGGTTGTTCAGTCTCATCCCAATACAGCGTGGGCAGGTCGAGCTGGTCTAGGGCCAGCAATTCACGAACTGCTTGGTGAAGCGGCAAACTAGTTACCTCTTTCAGGACCTCACCCAACAACACATAGCCAGTGTCAGAGTATGTAAATTGGTCACCAGGCTCACTTAGCGGATCTGTGTCTTTGGCCAGTGTTTCGACCTGGTCGAATGGCGTCCAAGCTCGTCTCGGGTCGCTGAATACCTGCTCTACATAACCGTCTCCAGTATGGTCAGCCATGCCGCTTGCGTGCATTAGCAGATGCCGCACTGTGATGTTCTCTGTATTGTATCCATCGCTGCGCAATAGCGAGTCTATTTCTGGTTTAAGAAGGCGATCGATTGAAGCATCGAGGGCGAGCTTTCCATTTTCCCAAAGACGCAGAACCGAAGCGGCAACAAAGGTCTTGGTGATGCTCGCAATTCTCACCGGCGTTGATGGGATCATGGGCGTGCCATCGGGATCTGCTACCCCAGTGGCGGCAACCTCTATTTCACCGTCCCAAATAAGCGCCATAGCGAAACCAGGTACATCGCCGCGTTGGTCTTGCAGGGCATCAAGGTCCGCCTGAAGCGTGTGCCGCGGCTCGGTTGATGCGCATACGGTCACCCCCAAGATCAATGCAAGACAAAGGATGTGTCGTCTCATATCAGTTTCCTATTGGAGTAAAGGACAGCCGTCGCCGACTTTCACACCTCTGAACCTTTCGACGGCATATACGTTACCAGCAACTAAAGTTCCGACAGGTCGACGAACACGCGATAGTCTGAGATCTTCCCGCCTTGAAGGTCAAGATGCGCGGCAAATGGTACCTCGATTTCGCTAAGATCTTTGCGAGTATAATGAACGGTGCCATCGCACAGCGCCGTATCACCGATGGACCAGATACCTGTAATCGAGTGCCGCATCGCTTTGATAGTTGAGAAGAACGCCTCATTCGCTGACTTGACCTGGTCGCGCCCGTTCAGAGCTTCGTGATTACCAAGCTGGAAGCGCACATCATCCGTGACCTGGTCGACAACGCCTTCGGCGTCCAAGTCGTCCACAGCGCTGTAAAGGGCGGTAATCAGCGGTGTATATTCGCTTTTTTGTTGAGTTAGAATCTGCATCGGACTTTCCTTTCATTGCAGAGGAAGTGGTGGTTCGATTACGAGTGGTTTGCTGTCGGCGACGCTATCGCTGAGCGATGTTTGCTGGGCAGCTTTAGGTGCCCGTTGGTGACTGCTAGTCCTACAAACAAGAACACCAGAGACACCGCGAAGACGGGCGAGATTTCCTCACAAAAGGCAACCCCGCCGAAGGTGATGCCGAAGAGAGTCGCAAAGTAACCGACTTGAGAGAAACCTACGCCATCGGTGCGCCTTTGAACTTCGAAGGTTAGAGCGTAGCTGAGCGCGCTGATCAATCCGATGCCGAGGACGGCAAACAAAGCGGTTGGGTTGATTGCAGGATCCATTCTGAATTGCCCGGTCAGGAGCAAAGCTGGAGCAATCAGTACAACCTGAAAAAAGAGTGTTCCGGCGGCAAGAGCGGTCGGGTTTGCGCCCGAGGGATAAGCGCGGCTACGAAATACATTTCCGAATGCGAGCACAGCAGGCCCAGCGAGCGCCAACAGTATCCAGAACGACGCGCTGAGGTTGCCGTTCAGACCTTGAGCCGTTGCAAGGCTGACGCCGACAAATCCAATCGAAATGCCAACCAAGCGATTTAGAGGGAGCATTCGTTTTTCAATGAATGCTGCGACAATGAAGGTGAACATCGGCGCGAGTGTCATGAGCGCTGAGTAAAACCCGATGCTGATATGCTCTAGAACGACGTATCCTATTACACCGGGTACGCTCACTCCGAGGAGGCCCGCCCCCAGATAATAGACGATGTAGGTCTTTCCGATGCGGGGACGCATTCTACCGGCAAGCAAAACAACCAGAAGGCTCGTACTTGCCACAGCGACTTGCCAAAACAATGCAAGAAGCGGCGGAACACCTGATATGGCGACCAATTTCGACAAGGTTACACTCACGCCGACGAGTAGCCCGATCAGAATGATCAACAGTGTCGGGGAAGCGCGCTGGATCATGCCGGGCATTACGCGTGCTCCGTCATAATGGTCTGCAGGCCTGAAATCGGTTTTGGACCGATCGAAATAATTCCCGTTGGGTTTATGTGACGGTGGCTACGGAAATAGTGTTCGCGGATATGAGGCATGTCGATCGTGGCGGCGACCTCCGGTATCTGCGCGAGTTGAGATAAGTATCTCGACAGTGCCGGATAATCCGCGATCCGCGCTCGGTCAGTTTTGAAATGCGTGAAATAAACCGGATCAAACCGCAACAGGGTTGGAAACAGTTTCAGGTCGACTTCCGTTAATTGTTCACCGGCGAGAAACTGGCGCTTGGTCAGAAGGACCTCAAGGGAGTCCAAAGCCTCGAAGAGTCCTAAGACCGCTTCACAATATGCTGTCTGCGTTGTCGCAAAGCCTGCCCGATAGACGCCATTGCGAACCGGCTCTTGTATAAAGTCTGCAATCCGGTCGATTTCGGAGCGCAGATGCGCGGGGTGTAGATCAGGCCCAGCCTCGGGCGCAAATGCTGAGCCCAACATCCTCATAATGTCGGCGGAGTCAGTGCTCACGATCTTTCCGCTTTTCCGGTCCAAGAGCACAGGCGCTGAAATCGCGCCGGTGTAGTCGGGTGTTGCGCGCTGATAGACCTCGAACAGATATCTATCACGCGGTACGCCATCTGTTGGAGCGAACTGGGCCTGGTCGATGACCCAGCCGTTTTCCGACATGATGGGATCCATCCAGGTAACGCCAACCACCTCGCGTAGTGCCTTTAGCGACAAAACCAGCTCTACGCCGTGGCACCATGGACAGGCTTTGGACAAATAGAGATGATAACGATCTCGCTCAGCAGGAAACGCGGCTGCCGCATCTGGCTCAATCCACCCGCGAAACTGACTGGGGAGGCGCGCGAAGGCGCCATTCGGGTCTTTGGGTTTGTCACGAAGTATCCCATTGATGAGCATTTTCGGCATTGTCGTCTCCAACTTCATTCGCGTTGAAGGCGATTTAGGCGGTTTCCATATTTGTGATAATCGCGTATTCTCACACCTCTTAGGTGAGCAAAAGTTGACAATGGGCGATGCATGACGGAGATCGGGGCCATTCCAGTGTTTGTCGCTGTTGCAGAAAATCAGGGCTTTGCGGCAGCAGCCCGGAAACTGGGGATCACAAAGTCTGCCGTCAGTAAGCGCATCAGCGCGCTCGAAGCCCACTTGGGTGTGCAACTGTTTCATCGCTCAACGCGCAGCATCTCCTTGACCGAAGCTGGGGAAACATACCTTGAGCACGCTGTGCACGCGCTGGGATATGCCCAAGAAGCAGAAGATGCGGTTGCGGCGCTGCAAGGCGAGCCAGTCGGACACTTGAAACTCAGCGTTCCCATGTCTTTTGGGCAATTACATGTGGCGCCAGCTGTGGGCGAGTTTCTGAAGATGTATCCCTCGCTAAGCGTGGAACTCGTCATGGACGATCGGTTCATAGATCTGGTTGAGTCGGGGATGGACCTCGCACTGCGTGCTGGAACGTTGCCGGACTCCGCACTGATCGCCAAAAAGCTAGCGCCAATTCATAGTGTCATCGTCGCTTCGCCCGAGTATCTAAAGCGGTTTGAAGCACCGCAAACTCCCCAGGATTTACTTGAGCATGATTGCCTTCACTACTCGTATTCGCGCGATCCTTTGGAATGGAAGTTCGCAGGACCAGACGGCGCGGTCACCGTGCGCACGAAAGGCAGATTTCAGGTCAATAATAGTGAAGCCCTTTGCACAACAATTTTAGATGGGTTGGGCATCGGCCGCCTGCCCACTTTCATTGCCGGCGCGCATTTGGCCGCAGGGCGACTACAACGAATTTTGCCCGACTATCCGATGCCTGAGCAAGCACTCTTCGCGGTCTTTCCAGAGCGACGTCATATTCCGGCGAAGGTACGGGCATTTGTCGACTTCTTTGCATCCCATGTCGGACATCGAAGCCCTTATTGGGACAAAGAGGCAGGTCTTGCCGCCGACGATTGAAGAAGATCAAGCTAGTGCGGTCTCATCCCGTCAATCAAAAGATCGAGAGCCGCATTGATCATTTTCCCATGTCGGCTCTTTGAGATTGCAAACAGGCCTCGATGAAGAATCACACCATCGACCATTGCCGCGAGCGCTCGGCCTGCGATCGAACAATCAAGATCCGCTCTAACCTCGCCAATAGACTTCAGGCGTTCGAGTTCAGCTGCGTAATAGTCGCCCAATTCGTCGAAGAAAGACGCTACGCTTTTAACAAAATCGGCCGAGGCGAAGCTCGGCCCGAACACTTCGAAAAAGACGCGCACAAACTTCGCTCGCTCTTCGGTCGTTGTCATGGTCACTTTAAGGTGGGCTTTGAAAGCGTCGACGGTGTCGAAGCTTGATTTGCCCATAAACGCGCCGCCCATCCCGCCAAATATGCGGTCTGCTAACGCAACAGTCAGAGCTTCCTTACTATCGAAATAGAGATAAAGCGTGCCTTTTCCCATTCCCGAAGCTTTGGCAATTCCACTGATCGTGGCGGCATGAAACCCCACGTCGGAATAGACTTGCATCGTCGCATCGAGAATGCGGCCGCGGACTTCTTCTTTGTCGACAATTTTGGGCATTCAGCATCCTTACGCGAAAAAAGTTTATTATGACTTGACGGTCAGGATAAAGATTTATATATGACCGACCGTCCGGTCATAATTAAATAGACGGTCCGGATCGTTTTGTGAAGACCTCGGCGTGAGATTTCTCAGGCGAAGCCGCTCTTAACGCATGCGTTTGAGCGAACGATAGCGGCTTGCCCAAAGAACGACGCCAACATTGAAAGGAAAGAATGATGAGTTCGAAACAGCAAACCGTTCTGGTTGTTGGTGCGACGGGCTATCTGGGTGGACATCTTGTAAAAGCCTTCCACGCGGCCGGATATACAGTGCACGCGCTCGCGCGTTCGCCAGAAAAGCTCGTCGACGTGGCGCCTTATATTGATCGGGTGCTTCAAGGTGAAGCGACCAAACCAGAATCGCTCGATGGGATCTGCTCAGAGGTAGATATTGTCATCTCTGCACTCGGTATCACGCGTCAACGCGATGGTCTGAGCTACATGGACGTCGATTATCAAGCCAACCGTAACATTCTGGATGAAGCTATACGGGCTGGTGTTGAGCGCTTTGCATATGTGCATGTGCTCAACGCGGAACAAATGCCTCACATTGCAATGGCTGCGGCAAAATCCAAATTCGCGCGCGAGCTTGATGCCGCCCCTATCAATTCGACAATCATTTGCCCGAGCGGGTTCTATTCAGACCTCGCCGAGATCCTCAAGATGGCGCAAAAGGGCAAAGTCTATTTGTTCGGAAACGGAGAGGCCCGCATCAGTCCGATAGATGGTGCTGACCTCGCAAAAGTTTGCGTAGCATCTGTCCAAAACGCAGAGACTTGGGTGAAAGCTGGAGGGCCTCAAAGCCTTAGCCAAAATGAGATCGCGACCCTCGCCTTTGAAACTTTGGGTATGCGTCCACGTATCTCCCATGTTCCTCTTTGGCTTGCTCGCTTCCTTATCGGCGGCGCGAAGACCATTGGGTTCGGGGCCAGCGTCGGCGCCCTCGACTTTTTCCTCGCGACCTCATCGCTCGATATGACGGCGCCGCCGCATGGCGAAATCACGCTTGCGCAAGACTATGCAGCGCGTGCCTTCCAATCACCTCGCATCGATCGAGCGTCAGCGACTCAAACTTCAGAAATACCTGTTCAAGAAGGAGCAATCCGATGACTGATTATACGCTACACCACAAAGCTCGAGGCCCGCGAGAGCGCGTAGCCTTCGGGTTCGTAAAGGTTCTGCGCTTCTTCGCCGATTTGTTCTTTCAAAAGCGATATGGCCATCGCGCTGTCGTTCTTGAAACCGTGGCCGCCGTGCCCGGAATGGTCGGCGGGATGCTGCAGCATCTGAAAGCCCTTCGTCGCATTCGCGATGATCAAGGCTGGATCAAAGAATTGCTGGATGAAGCTGAAAATGAACGTATGCACCTGATGACGTTCGTTCAAATTGCTCAGCCCACTTTGTTCGAGCGCCTTTTGCTCATGATCGTCCAAGCGGTCTTCTTCGTCGTCTATTTCCTGCTCTATCTCGTCTCACCGATTACGGCTCACCGCGTGGTCGGATATTTCGAAGAAGAAGCGGTCACAAGCTACACCCACTATTTGGAGGAGCTCGATTCTGGCCGGTTGGAAAACGTCCCCGCACCTAAGATTGCGATAGATTACTGGTCTCTTTCGAGCGCCGCGCGCTTGCGCGATGTCGTTCTCGCTGTGCGCGAAGACGAAGCTGGCCACAGAGACCGCAACCATAGCTTCGCAGACGCCATACTCGCAGGGAAGGAAGCTGAGCTTCTCACAACACAAGAACCCGATGCTTCTTCAAGCGTTCATCTTTCTTCTGTGGTGGAGGGCTAATCGGATGTCGAATTCTATAAATATCGATTGGTCTTACTCAGGGATACCTGACGGGCTCGCCGGCACCAGTTCTACGCTCTCAGAACGTATCCTGGCGTATGGATTTGCGGCCTTCGCCACGGTGAGCGTCGTTGGGTTCCTTCGCTTGGTGGAAGAACATCCAGCAACATTTGGTTGGCGATTGTGGCTCCTCATTTTCTTCGTTTTTGACGTCGTTGGCGGCGTGGTCGCAAATATGCTGAACTCGTGCAAACGTATGTATCATGCGCCGGTTCAAGCAAACGAGACTGGCTTCATCAGGCTCGTAAAGAACCCACTTGCATTCACAGCGCTTCATATCCACCCGATCATCTTCGCGTGGGCCTTCTTCGGTGATCCTTGGCTGGGCGCAGCCTGGTACATCGCGCTTGTCGCGAGTGTTGCGATCACATTGGCGACGCCGCTTTACTTAAGACGTCCCATTGCGACCGGCTTCGTCCTCGCCGCGATTTTTGTGAACCTCTATGGCCCTTCACTCGCACCGGGTTTGGATTGGTTCATACCTTGCCTGTTCCTAAAAATCGTACTGGCTCATGCCGTTCGCGAAGAACCCTATCGCCCTGTGGAGCGCAGCTCATGAGACAGCCGGTTTTAACCAACGAACGAGACGAGCTCTCTCTTGAGGTTTCAGCCTGGATCGCTGGCCTGGGCCTTTTCACGATGACAGCACTCGGCACAATCGCACTATTTTACCTTTTACCCATGGGAACGATTCAAGGGGATGGGGCAGCGACGCTCCTAGCACTCCAAGAGAACGGAACCGCATTCTTACTGGGTGGGGCATTTCTCTTCATTGTCTACGTGCTCGACATTGTCGTGGCTTGGGCGCTCTATTGGTTTTTGCGACCGGGGCAACCCGCGCTGTCTCAACTCGCTGCATGGCTGCGCCCGCTATACGTCGCGTTTGCCTTCATGGGCTTGATGTCAGCCGCCCAATTGTATGGGCTTGCACACAATCCAGAGCTTATGGAACACCTCGGCGCGGAAGCGCTTGAAACTCAAATCCTGCTCAACCTCGCGAGAGCAGAGACGATCAGCACAATGGCCTTCTTGTTTTTCGGCGTCCATTTGATCGTTCTTGGGATCGCGATTTGGCACTCGCCTCACGTACCGATTTGGCTGGGCGTTGTCGTCGTCCTGGCAGGCCTCTCTTACGTAGTCATCAACGCGGCGAGCTTTGTGGCGCCAGGCGCGCATCTGGACTGGCTGATCCCGTTTGCCATGGGCGAAGCTGTGCTGATGGTCTGGTTACTACTGAAATCCGCCCGCCAGGCCTTTCGTTCCTCTCCGCTTTCAAAACCCTATTCAATTTATGGATACATCTCATGACAAAACGAATCCTCATTCTGAATGGTCATCCGGCCGAAACCTCATTGTCGAAAACATTTGCGTCGGAATACGCCGATGCGGCAGTAAAGGCCGGACACGAAGTCAAAATCGTAAACATCCGAGACATGGACTTTGATAGCGACTTTGGGTTCGGCGGTTACAGGGAAACCAAACCTCTCGAAGCCGACCTAGAAACGCTTCTTTCAGACTTTGAGTGGAGCGAACACTTGGTTTTGTTGAGTCCGATGTGGTGGGGCGGTGTCCCCGCAAAACTGAAGGGTCTGTTTGATCGAGCTCTCCTTCCTGGGCGAACGTTTGACACGCACAACAAGAAGGGGGCGTTTCCGGCGCCAATGCTCGAGGGGCGCACCGCACGCGTCATCCTAACGTCAGATACACTCGATTGGTTCTTCAAGTGGATTTATCGAGGCGCCCTTTGGGTTCAATTGAAGCACCAAATTCTTGGCTTCATCGGGTTCAAACCCGCAAAGCTCACGCACTTTGTGAATGCCAGTCATCCGACACAAGAGCGAGTCGAGAGATGGACGAAAACAGTTCGACAGCTCGGACTGTCGGCCACCTGACGTTTAGAGCCCGAGGATTAGTTTGATGTTTGAAACGCCAATCATATCTGGACTTCACCAAAAGTGTGGTCGCTGCGGAAAAGGCACTCTTTTCCGCAAATACCTCAAATTCCACGACAAGTGTGATCATTGCGGACAAGATTTTTCAATCGCCGACACTGCAGACGGCCCAGCATTCTTCGTTGGCTCTCTGATGATGATCCTGTTCGCGCCATTCTATTTCATATTACCGATCGTGGATGTTGGGATCGCGTTGAAAGTTGGTCTATGGGTCTTGCTGTTGAGCGCCATGGCCGGGTTCTGTCTGACCTTACTGCCAATGTTCAAGGGCGTGCTGTTCAACCTCCAGATCCAACACCGTGCAGAGGAAGCGAAGTTCGAGAGTGCGGGCAAGCACGGCTCACCACCCGAAAAATGGAGATACTAGGGATCGCCGTTCGCGAGCTCACGAGCAGACTTGTGTCCCTCTTGCTCCAGATTTTTATGTCTGCTTTTGCTCGCTAATCAGAAATCGCGAGCGGCTTAGATGGGGCGGTTTAGGTT
>ERZ1740062.553-NODE-553-length-19476-cov-8.486587_pt1 | contig 19476 bp, 15 predicted proteins | sample MGYA00581741_ERZ1740062 | MGnify/ENA primary metagenome ERZ1740062 (study PRJEB43018, sample SAMN04849747) | marine metagenome | isolation source: floating plastic debris | place: Pacific Ocean | collected 2008-09-01 | study: EMG produced TPA metagenomics assembly...
GCTCACTCATCCTTCTACATACAATATTATGCCCCTTGCTCAAAGGATAGAAAAGAGGACCGGGTTCTTTCCCTCTTATGAGCAACCAATCTTTAATTACCAGTACAGCCTCAGAAGGCAAGTATACAATACGCTCTGAATTCCCCTTAGTTTCACGGATAGTAAATGATTTAGTACGGGATTTAAAATCATCTAAATTTAGATGTGTTACCTCACTACGTCTTAATCCAACGCTTAAGGCTCCAAGCAATGCTGCATCCCTGGCTCCTAAATTTGAGTTATCTTTTAGACAATTATCCCAAAGCATAGATACTTCTTTATCTGCTATTTGTCTACCTTTTAATAAGCTTTTCCCTCGTATAGAAGGAATATCAGCAGCCCTTGCATATTCTTCCCTACTCATCAATTCTAATCGCCAAGCTTCCTTTAAAGTTCTTCGCAATCCACAAAGCATCTTGTTAGCCATCGCTGGACTGTACTTTTCCATTAAAATTGACCGAACCAGAGCGGTATGCTGATATTTCAACTTAGACCAATCCATAGTCCTAGCATCACAGTTATTATCAGTTAGCAACCGAGCGATCGCATTCAATGCTTCACGCATTGTTCTGCGAGAACCCGAACCCAAAGATCGTAAATAAACTTCTGCTGGATGTAGAGTTAACGCTACTGGTTTAGTTAGCACTAAAGAATTGGAATTTACATCAGACATCTATCTTGTAAATATTGAATTGCCTATCTAATTCATATTCCATCATCTGATGTACCTACATCAATATATAGCTAAGGTAGCCATGTTAAGTTATGTTGCGAGAACGTTTTTTCTCTATATCCATTTGGCCTAAAAAAGTTTTCATATAACAGATGCAGTATTTAACCTGCTACACCTACTTTTAGCCACAGAGATTAGAAAGCAAAGAATAAGACATCAGCCTTCATGAGGATTTTTCGGGTTCACCACTTTTTATTTATTTCCAAGGCTGATATCTTATTAACGCCCAACTCCCTAAGTTATGAAAATCCAAAATTTAGATTTAGATTAGCCATTTCGGTTAATTGCTTAACTCTTGCACGTACATTTTCATCTAATAACCTAACAGCAGATTTGAGGGCAGCAACGGGTGCAAAGCTCCTAATATTCTCAATATCTTGGGATGTCTGACAGTTTGAAAGTCCCTCAGCCAGCCAGTTTTGGTTATCTGGAGTCAACCATATATCCGTAAAGTAATTGTCACTATTATTACTATCTATTTCTAAGGGGGTGACTTGTCTTTCCTCTTTTATATAATTAACAGGTAGTTCACCCCCGTAGACAGAAGAAGTATTATTTAATACTTCTTCTTTGTGAGTAATTGATTGATTTAATTGTGTTTTATCTTCTATATTCCCTGCTGTAGTTAGGTTACGCTGCTGTTGCTCTGCTTGAGCTAAGTCAGTAAGGGAAATCTTTTCTGCCTTGGCTTTAGCATTATCAGCCTTTACCTTGTAGGAGTCATCAATATCTTGGATAAAGCCTTGGAATTCTTTAGGGATGTTGATAGCATAAGAATTCTCATACTTTCCAATATAAGACTTAGTTTCTAATCCAAAAAAGTGTAAGAATCTATCAACCATGACTTTGACGTACTTGGTATTTGCAAGCTTACCGAATTTGTTATAAGTTTGTTTAGCTTTGGATATCTCAATCAAGTTAAACCAAGATTCCTCTAAGTAGTAGCGGTCTATAAATTCTTGAGTACTAGATGCTGTGAATGTGTTTGCATCAATCAATTCCTTGATTCCAAATTCCCGTAGTGCCTCAAGTATGGTAGATTTATTGCGCCATACTTCCATCGGGGAAAATCCTTGCTCAAAGGATTGCTTGTTGCTGTTGATGAATTCAGCTTTGGCTAGCTCCTGGTCTTGAAGTTGGTGGAATCGCCATCGGGCTTCAAGGAAATGTGGATTTTCTACCTCAACTTGGTAAATCAACTCAGGACTCCAGGATGTAGTATACTCAATTCCTGGTAAACGATGTTTGAGGAATGCTTTTTCAACCTGGCACTGAATATCATAATTTTGTTCAGTTTTACTTAATACCTGTGCTGTATCAATATCAATATCTAATGAATCATAAACTTTGGTAGCATGGCGCATACCAATAACTTTTTTGGTTTCCTTAAGCTGCTGTTGTGTATCTGAGTTAATTCCAAAAGTTATGTCATTGATTATGTTACCTTGCTGGAGTAATGCAGTCTTAAGAGTAAGCTTCAAGTTCTTTTGTTCATAAACTAAGTGTTTACTATCGAAAAGACTTTGGGTAAACCACATATCTTGCAAAGCATCTTCTGTGAAACTATCCAAAACTAGTTTCGCAAAATCTGTATCAACCAGTTCTATCTCTATTTTGCTAGCCACTGCAATAGCCCACTCGATTTTATCCCTTAATACCTTCTCAAATTTATGTGTGGCGTGTGGGCAGATATTTTCTGTAAAGTTTACAAATTCGGGACAAGCAACATAGATAGGCACTTTAGTATCTCGCAGTCTTGCCGACATCTGAGTTAGTGTATTGACTCCAACAGTTCCACGAATATCAAATAGTACAGCATCAAAATATCCGAATAGTGCCATGGATAACCCCGATTCTCCAGAAGGGCTAAGGCTAACAGAGTCCAATTGTTCGGTAACAATGAAGTTTGCGGGGTCTTCTTGGAACAACTTTGATAATTCATCTGAAGATGTTTTGCGATCTAGTCTAAAATGCTTATGACCCTCTTTTAGAAAAAGCTCGTTAGCAGTTTCACAAGAACGTTGGGAATCGGACAACCAAAGTATTCGCTTGTGCTGCCTAGCTATTTGCACGAGATGTTCACTTAAGTGGTTGGAGCCACGGCTGTAGTCTTTCTTGCTCTTGGTTTCCACAAAGTGGAATGTGCGAGGATTAACTTCATGGATAGAGTCTAGTACCAAGATTCGCTTTTGCGGAAATAGTTTTTTGATAAATTCCACCTCGGTATCTGATAGATTAGCATCCATCATGACTGAAAAGGCGGAATTTTCAATTGTCTTAACTACCCAAGAAATGGCATCGTGCTGTCTTTTCTTGAGAGTACCACCACTTTTAAGGTGTGCTAATACGGACACAATTTCGTCGAGAGCAGTAAAATACTTGCTTACATGAGTGATTAGAGCATTGAATTTATGGAAGCTATCTGCACAGCCCGCCCAAAGTTTGGTGGTTGAATCGGATTGTGCTAGATTAATTCTAATTTTTGAGCCGTCAAATCCTTTAATAACTTGCTCGAATTCCTTTGCTGTCTTGATATGTGCAGCCGATATTCCTTTGTCAAACGCACGTTTGATTGTATTGTTGAGCAAGGTATTACGATAACCAATCAGTAAGGTGATTAAGTCTTGGTTTAATATAAAGTCGAGTAAACCTTGGGTCTTACCACCACCTAAGCCTTTTCTGATTAACAAGATATCGCATTGTTTTTCAATATCCTTGGGGATAGATAGCCATCTTTCATGTTGGACAATATCGGCACTTAGCTTCATTCTCTGGGATGCCCACTTTTCAAAGGCTTCTGGATTCTCAAATGCAGTTTGGTATTTTTTGTAAAAAGAGTCTAAGTGCAAATGGCGTATCACTTTTAGGTCTTGTAATTCGTCTATGTCTCCACAGTTTTTACAGATTTGGTTCCACTCTGCAACCACTATTGGATTGTAATTATCCTCATTCTCAACTAGATTTTTTAATATTTGTGCTAAGTTGTTGAAATTGCGTTTAACGTGAGAATTCAAGGCAAAACCTGCGTCTGGAACAATCTCTAGCTCCAAGAAGAAGCCATTAACTTGTGCATCATCTAATGATTTAGCTAATGATTTTACCTCATAATTGGCATCAGTATTTAATTTGTCCCATGATTTGTGTTGGCAGTTATCATCTACAAGATTTATATCTTTGAGATTTGTATCTTTAATTTTGTCGGTATCATTTTCTTCTACCAAGGCAAGTTCTAGGCTTTTATGCAGTTGGGTTCTCAGCCAGTCTCCTTGATAATCTTTGATTGTGCTGAAATTTGTAACAACTTCTTTTAGGGCTGACTTTATTTTCGCGCTCGCATTTATCAGAGTATTTGCAGAACTTCCATGTAAACCTCCTGCTGCCCCTATTGCGATCGCGCCCATTCGTTGTGCAGCTAAGTAAGGCTTGTGACCAGTACCTTCAACGAACACAATCTTAAAGGTCTTGAGCTTGCTGGGAATATAGACCGCAAGTGGTAATTCTGCAAATTCTTTGGTTTGGAGAACTGCATTTTGAGGGGTGGATATCCAACGGTAGCGCCCACTTTCTTCAAGGAGTTTATGGAATCGCAGTTGTAGGGCAACTATGTAGCCATCAACGTTGCGCACTGGGATAATTGTTCCTGCACCACCGACAAATAACATCTTCTGATTCCAACTGATTCCTGGCAGATTTTTGGGATATTTCCTTTTTAGGACTTGGTTTCTTTTAATTGATTTAAAACCACATTCTTTAATCTGTTCTTCTGTGAAACCACGTCTTTTCAAGTCTTCAAGAGATTCTGAATCTAGAGTTAATTCATTGAGGATTTGAGTGTAATACTCATGTCGCTCCTGTGCACTTAAGCAATGGGCTGCTTGTATTAAGGATTGTTTGTTTTCTTCTTTCTTTTTGGCTGCGATTTTCGCTAGTAGCTGCTGGTTTTGTAATCGCTTGGTTTCCTTGTCTCTATCCCACTCAAAGCGGTTTTTATGACGTGCAAATGCTAGTCCATGACCCCTACGAGTCTTGTCCACGCATGTCCATTCTCCTATCTGCTCACCAGGTCGTGCTTCTACATTCCCGCAGTATCGAAAGTCTGGATTTCCCTCTGAGTACCTACATTTTGACGAATGTCTTCCACAGACTGGACACTCTTGACCTTTCTTGTAGCCCTTAAACTTACCTCTGATGTAGTTACCTAATTGGTGGAAGTCGAAGAAATTCATCACTTCTCACCTCCAACAGCAGCCAAGGAATGCAAATCAATGTTAATTTTTGTATATAATATTTTTAATTCTTGAAAGAAATATCTTTGACTTATACGGTTTTCTTTCGCTAAGGTGTTGGGTAGATTGTTCTTTTTGCTAGCCCAACTGCTCAATAAGGTTGGGTCTTTTTTGTTTTCGATTGTCGTTTGCGGTAATTTCATTTCTCCTCCGATTGTGTTTGTTTGGAGTTATCCGCAACGGCTCAAGAATTAAAGTCAGTGATTATATACGTTTATTGCATTGATTTAAACTGTAATTTTTACGTTTAAATTGCTGCAACGCTAACAATTTGTTTCATCAAACTTGCCTTTAATCCTTATGGATTGTTACATTTAAAGTAGTTTTGTTGATTTTGTTTCCCTTTCGGGTCACACCTGGTTATGTTGATATTCCTTGTCTGGGAATATTTTGTTAAATGTAACAATGCGGTTGTTGAGCCGAAAGGATAACTTTTTTTTTTTTTTTTTTTGTAAATTTTTTTAGGATTCAAGATTTTTAAGCTTTTGACAAAGGAATTAAACCTTGAAGTGAAGCCTTTTCAATAAGAAATCATGATTTTTTGCGTGACAGTGTCTACCTTTGTGCTAATATAAAACACGAAGGCATACAAAACTGTGCAACGTCACTGTGTGTTGTAAAGTCCAAAGCGTTTTATAACGCATAACTTACAAATCATCTGTGAATTGCCAATGTATGTTTTTAGTTCTTTTAGTTCTTTATCACCTACAAGGTGGTCTTTTATGGAACTAATGTCGCTAACTGTATTTTTTCTAGGGTGTGATTTAATCGGGGTCGGAATCCAATCACATCGCACTTCTAGATTAAATACCAGTATAAGTATTTCAATTAATTAAAATATTTTTGCGTAGCTCCTCTTTTGTAAGGGTCGTTACTAAAGTACCACATTCCGACCAGCTTTGATTAAGCTAGTCGGATATATTTGTTTGTAACAATAAAAATTAAATAGTGTTTGTTTCATTTCTTTTTTAGTGGTTGTACAAAATTTCGTTGATATCTAGATGATAAATACATAGGGTGGAAGCAAGTTTAAGGGAATTGTCTTCCACCATTTTTGACTTTTGTTGTAAATTCTCGTCAATTTCCTGGTTCTCTTTTGAATCATCTAAGGGTTATGTCATTGGTTATGTGAGAAATTTTTATATATAACAAAGACTTTTTGACCAATATTTGTCCTACTTCTTGTTTCCTGAATGAAGAATAGGCGATAAGTTTCAACTAAGCCTACTTTATTAGTGTCTATGGCTTAGATAGGGTATGTTCAAGTAAAATATTTTCTAAATTTGAGTTGAAATGTGCTAGTACTCTTTCTTTTTTATACTCCGCAGCACTTCTAGCAGCTTCTGCTGCGATGGTCGCAGTATTAGCTGTTATTTTAAGGACTCCTCCGAGGTACCCTAGGGATTTACAAAAATTGTCTTCTAAATTTGTTGCAGACAGATTTTTTACTTTTTCATAATCTTTATCTATAAATGCTTGGAGTGCTTTCTTTTGAATACTGGTTTCTCCATCGCCCAGCTGGTCTAAAATTAGTTCAACAATCTGTTGAGCTTGTTCTGATGTGTATGCCATGTTTTTACTCCTCAATAAATTAATTCCAGTTATCAAAGTTTTCTGCTGCTACTTGGGACGCATAAAGTTTTTCCCAGTTGCGAGATAAATGTTCCACAACTATACGTGAAACAAAATTAATTGCTGTGTCCCGATCATATGCGATCGCAACTTTCAAGAATACAAAATTTTGTATGCCTAAAGTTAAGTAATTTAGACCTCTTTTAACTGTATTTTGTGGTAGTTCAATGGAACGCAAGGGGTTGCGCTCGATGATTCCAATATCTTCTGGTGATAAATCTTGTTTGTATGAAGGTAGAGGTTCATCATTGGCGATTAATTTACCTAGCTCTTTATAGGAGACTCCTCGAAGTCTGGCATCAAGTCGCGTTAACTGTTCATAGTATTCACGGTTTCTACCAATCCAACCCCTAACATATTGACATATTAGAACTTTTTCCGAATCACCAGAGCATTCTCGGAAAGATTCAATTCTATTAAAATCTTCCTCTATAGCGTAATAGTACGCCACTAAGAACTTTTTACTCACAAATAGTATGCCACCATCTAAATAACAACTAGATCATACACTTTTTCTAAATTTGTTGCTAGTTTATTAAAACTGTTGCCTTAATAAAATAGTTGTTGTATTATTAATTTTGTTGCAATATAGATTCAAGCAGACGTAAATACGTAAACTAAAATTTCCAATAACAATGAATTTACGCTTGTTCTGATTTTTGCCCTAGTTTTTTAGTACTAAAAATGTTGCATTAAGTTTGCAATATTTACTATGAGCTTTATTTGATTAATTTTTTTAGTTTGGATGTGAAGGGTTTAAAACAGTTACATAGTAAAGGTTTTAGATGTCAGTAACCCAGGTCTAAGTACATCTCGTTCTAACTGGGAGCCTCTAAAACTAGAAGGTATAAGTTAGGTAAATCACGCTAAAAGTGATTTATAGCTATTTTTCGGATGTAGGTGTAAATCCTACCCTTGAGGAGATAAGTGACTCCCTACCTGACCACGCTGAGTAAGCTTGCATCTTACAGAGCGAAACTATTACCAGGACGCAATCAGTTGTAAAACAAGCAACAAGCAGGTAACAATAATGGCGTTAACGGGGAGATAGCATGGGTAAAATTCTTAGAAAAGTGTTTTATGGGTAAACCATAGTAAATAGTTGTGTGAGGTAGCTTTGATATTTATAAGTGATGTGGTGGAGCTTAAAGATAAAGATATAGATTTTAGTCCAGAGGGTTGTCAGGTTGCGATCGCGGATATTTTGGAGAGGTTGAAAAAGCTTGAAGTTATTTGGATTGTTGTTCATTCAGGAAGTATGTCCTTGAGAGAGCTTGCTGGGGTTCTCCATATGGATTTTTCGACTTTGTATCGTTGGAGATCGGACATAATTAAGAAAAAGCATGAATTAAGAAAAGTATATGAATCTTGCATTGTAAAACGGAAACGCTTAAATGCCCATCAACGTTTTTTTTATTTGCTGATTTGGTCTCTTAGAAATAGGGAAATTTTGGGATATCGTCCTTTGAGCTATGAAGAGATTTCTTGCTTTTTAACGGTTGTAACCTCTCGAATTACTTTGCAAGCATTTGAGGTTTGGAGAAGTCAATTATTACAGAAAACAATGGTGGAAAATATATAAGTAGAGGCAAAAAATATGGAATATAGGGAATTGATTGCAAAAAGTCTTCAAGCTAAATATGGTCTTGGAAAAGAAGGTAGTTATGAGCCAAGTCTTTTACCATTTCAAGAGGAGTGTCTGATTACCTTTAAAAGGCTGGCGCAAGAAAATGACTTTTTCAAAGCGATTACAGCTTTAATGACTGATAGTCTTGATTTAGTAACCACACAAGGTCTGGGTATACTACTGAGTGAATGTCTTTTGCGTTCAAATAATATGGCTCAAAAACAGTGGTTTTATCGAAGTCTGATAAGCACTACAGCTTATTTATTGAAATATTAAAGAGAAAGATTTTGTGCCATGAATGCTAATCAACAAGTTTCCGACAAGCTTAGTGCAACACAGTTAGCGGGAATTGGTATTCTAGCTCTGCTAGCTTATCGAGAAAAAACCGATATCAGCTATCAATACAGAGAATGGGGTTTTTGGGACATCCCAGAAGAATTAATTGAGTCCTTAGATGCTCTCAGTAGTTATAAGCAAGATGAATCCTTAAATGTAGCTAAGACAGCACTTACAATACTTGATACCAAAAAAGCTTAATAAGAGTTATGGAGACGAAAATGAGTAATTCAATTTCAATAGAACAAGGATGTACAGAGCTTGGAGTATCTGTAGAAGAATTAAGAAGTCTTTTGAATGGATATTATAAAAATCCAGAGAACATCAAATTTATTTCTCTAACTAAGTGGGAAAGGATAAAAGAGAAGTACGGGGAAAATATAGTAGTAGTTGAAGATAAGAGTGAAGAGTTAGAAAATACAGACCAGTCCTTTGAAACAACTGGAAGTAAGAATGTTTTTTTTACACAATTACCTACCCAATCGTCTACCCACTTTGAAAATATAGAGGAATCACCTCCTGAACAAGAGTTGAATGACAAGTATGATAACTATAGACAGCAAGCGAATTTACAGCGTAAAACAGATATGGAGGAAGCTTGGACAACCACAGCAGAACAGGCAACAGAATTCGCACAAAGTCTAGAAGAAGGTTTCTGGTTAATGACAGCTGCGGCACGTAGTAGTAGACAAGTTCAGGACTCAGAGCGAGTTCGTAAAGCTCGTGATTTAGCTATGGGAATAGGAGACGGAGGCTTACAAGCTTCTGCACATATAGAATCAGTTGAGAAATACCTGGAGTCTCAAGGTTTTTTTCAAGCATTTCTTACCGAATCGGAGTTGCCAAGGCAACTAACAGATTAATGTCCGTAATCATCGGACTAATTTTTATATCCACATTTTTGGCGACTTACTTAATAGCCAGTCGCCAGAGTTTTACTTTTCAAGAAGTCAACTATGGAGATTATACAGTTGAACAACTTAGAACTTATTGAATCTGGGTTAATTGAAATTATTGCATCGGTTAATTTTTCAAGTTCCAAAGACAAGCTTCGAGAAGCTAAAAAGATTATTTCAGAAGTACTAAATAAGGAGTTTAATGAATAAAACAACTGGATTAATATTAGCCGCTATGGCAGTTTATCTATTCATGCCTAACACTTTGAGCGTGAAACTTCGTAAAGAACACGTGTTAATAGTAGGCGGTAGTGTCGCTATTCTCCCCTCGAACTCGTAGATATTGATTAAAAACGGCTAGCAATAAAGCTAGCCGACGTAAAAATAAGATTTAAACAATTATGGCACATCCTAAAGGTGGGATAACAGGTAGCGATGGTCGAAGACCCGCCTTCGGCGATCGCGTAAAAACAGGCACTAAAAAACGTGGTAGACCCCCTAAAAAATCCACCAACCCACCAACAAAATCAACGATAGAATTAATAGGTCAGGGGGCGGCTACTATAGCAGGGGCTGTAGACGAAGTAGCTAACACCGTAGGTAGGGTTAAAGATACGGTGCAAACAGTTGGAAATGCAGTTAAGAAAGTTCGTAGTGCGGTTAATCCATCCCCATTAGTCGAAGCCGATTCAATTACAGCGAATGACCAAGCCATAAGTATGGCTAGTGCCTACGGTATTCAACTAACTAATCTTGATAATGCTTTAGCTGGTAGTAACTTTGAAGTTGACGAAAGTCTTCCTCAAATAACAAGCAAGGAAGCTAATCAAAGACAATTGATAGTTGAGCGACAGAACAATGCTTTAGATGTTGTCTATTCACGGATTAAACAAAAAAGAAAGCAAGTTCGCAATCATAAAGAAGAATGGTCACTGGTCGGTGATGTTGTGGACTTGAGCAGTACGAAAAAAGAAGTTGCTACCAAAGTTGTCAACTATCAAATCACAGATACTAAGTTTAAAGTTTCTCAATCAAAACTTGAAGAGAATGAAGAGCTACTAGAACAACATATTATTAAAACTCAAGGCATTATTTCTCTGACTGAATCTATCCGTCAGGAATGGGATTTAAGGCTACAGAAACAATACGCTAATAATGAATCTTTGATGATTCAAATCGAGCAAGCTGATAACAAGAATGCTAGAGATAGAGAAAAGATAGAATCTTTTTTACTTGAAGGTGGACAGTAAATAAAACGGCACATTTACTACTGCTCAAAAAATTATTTAGGGTAATTATCATGTCTAAAAATTCTTCCTTACCTATTACTATAGGCGGGTTTATTACTGCGAGTTTGTCACTAGGACTCTATCTTACAAGTTCAAATGATGGGGTGAAGAATTTATCCTTAGCTCTAGGAATAATGGGAGCTACAGCCGCTACAATTTCTACAATCAGTACTCGAATGACTGAAACAGAATTAAGAATAGAGTCAGATGGAATTATTGAAAATAAGAATGTAGAATTTAGAAAATTAGAAACTAAATTAACTAATCAAACAGCTAAATTAACAGAAGTTTTCCAGGAAATTTCTGAGCTTATGATTCTAGTAAATGAAAAAGAAAAACTTATAGCTGAGCTTCAAAGAAAATTTTCAGTCATGAGTCTAAAATATGTCAAAAAACACCAAGAACTTGATGATAAGCTAGGACAAGAAAATACGATCATTGAAGACTTACACAATAATTTTATAGAAGTATTTACTTCAGATTTACGATATCGCATTGATTACCAATACGAACGAATAAACCGCCAGGTTGACCACAAACTAGAGAGTGAAAATTACACTGATATTCATGCTGTAATGCAGCAATTCAAAGCTCAACTCAATGCTCGCAATCTTGAGCATATAACCAAGCTTTTAGACACTTCTAATATTGAGCATGACTCTGAATTTGCAACCAACTTGTCTGATATCTATTTCCAAATATCTGATGAGATTACAGCTTTAAAAGTCAGATATCGCAATCTGTTAAACACTACTGTACAGCGAGATTTAATAGCGGCTCAAGAAGAACTAGAGTTCAGGCGTGACCCTAAATCATTTGTATCTACAGATAAAGCAATTGAGGCTACTAAAATGCAAGAAGAGATGGCGCGCCAGAATGTGGACACGATTCGACAAGTGGCACTTAATAACAACGCTAGTTTGAATGATTTGCGAGATGAAGTTACAGACTTGATAGACCAGATTGAGGAGAAAAATCTGGAGATACTTAAGCTTAAAGATGAGATAAATATCCATAGGATGCCTTTGAAGTGGACACTAGCTCAATCTAACGAGCTAAAAATCGGTAATCTGATTATTGATTACTTTTGGAAAGACGGAACGGGGTACTACCTGGATAGAAGTTTTCACGAGACAGATGGTTATGAATGCAAACTTTATTTTCAGATTGACCGCAATCCCAGACAGATTGTAGAAAAAGAATTAAACGAACACTCTGAAGCATTGCAGCAGTATTGCAGAGTTATTAAACCTATTGAATTTAGTTACTCAGGCTCCAAAGGCTTGATGGTTGCTAAAGTCACTTTAAAAGAAAAGCCAAAAATTGAAACAAGTAGGGATGAAATATCCCGTATCTGTAAACCACACGAGCATTTCAAAGCTACAGTATCTGTCTACGAACGTTGGCGAGTTACTGGCGGATCACAAGCTGGTAAATCCCCAATGGCTCAGATGATTGCGGATGCTATCACCGAAAGCATCAAGATTTATCAGTCTAAACCTGTTAAAGTTCGACTATTTAATCCTCAAGCTGACTCTAGGAAAGATAACTGGAAGTATAAGGCTGAAGGTAAGAACGGAGAGGAATGCTTAAAAGGCTATGGAACATTTGCTTCGGAATTGAGAGCAAGACAAGGGGGTAAAGTTTCAAAAGATACTTTTCAATTATTTATCTTTGATGAGATTGATTCTGTGATTGCTGAATTCAAAGGAGCTAAAGTTAAAAATAATATTGAGTATGGGATTAAGCAAGGTTCACATCAAGATGTTGGCGCAATAATTATAGGACAGAGTTCAGCAGCTAACATTATTCCCGGCTTTACTTGGAGTGATTGGAATAACGTTGCTCAATGTCATATTGGGGAAAACGCTAAGAACTTTATTGAGACTCGCTACAAGAATGATTCTGAGGCGATGAGTGACTACCTTGGGCAATTCAAGAAAATAAAAGCTTACTTTCAAAAGAAGAATGATGAGAACGGGCTAAAGATATCAGACTACGGCTATTACCGATTTGCATTTGTAGCCATTCCGAATCAGCAGCCAACTTTCGTAGAGCTACCCCCATTCTTGTTTTCACTAAAGCAAGAACAAGACTCGGAACTGAGTAATTATACTCAACCTATACTTTTAACTAACAATATAGAGCCATTATTGGTAGAGGATAAAAAAGAAATTAAGTGTCCTCATTGTAGTTCTACTAATATAGTTAAGAATGGTAAAAACAAAATAACCAAGGCTCAATTGTATTCTTGTAAGGATTGCGATGGCAGCCCCAAGAAATGGAGTATTGGAATTAGTGAGATAGAATTAGGATTTTAATTAATAGTTATTTCTCTAATTATCAGCTTAACAAATACCAAACTACGGTCGCGATAAGGTCGAGATAAGGTCGGGAAGAAGTAGTCTGCTATTGCGATCAAATAGCTGAAAGCTAGATATGGTAAGTAATAGCGATACGAGAGGGATATCACCCTTATAGAAGTCTGGTTTAAATCTCTGAAAAGCTTACTCAGTAAGCAATAGCGATAGGGAAGTGATATTTTAACACCCTCTATATGTGAGATTCTTGGTGATTTCGCGACTCTATCGCGACCTAGTTTATTTTGTAATGATACTAATTAAAAAATAAGTATCTACAAATCCTCTAGTTAGTATTAGCAAATATTGCCTTTTAGTTCTTTTTAGGAAATATGAGTATTTTATTATTGTTAGAAAATATTAGCTTTTATTTATAAATATATTTGAAATAGTCAAGCTTTAAAATATTAAAAAATAAGCTTTATTGTTTGAATTAAAAATGCAAAAATATACAAATATCGTACCCAAAATTACCCATTAGTGTCCAATTATTTAACTTTATTAAAACATCGCAAGGAAAAGGGTTTTAGCCATGAAAACACAAAGTGTACCCAAAAGTACCCACTCCAAAAAACCTCATAAAAATCGTAAATGCTTTCATTCCGTGATTGATTTAGGTAATCATTGGATTAAGTCTTATGTAGAAGGCTACAATTTTTTGAGAATACCAAGTTGGTATTCTAAATGTTTAAACAACACTTCTGAAAAATTGCCAGGTCATGTGCGATATGTCGAAGGCGATCGCGCGGATTTAGAAAATACTTGCTGGCTTATCGGTAATCAAGCTATTCGAGGGGGGAGTTCGGACTTGATGAGATTAGTAGATGACTACACTGGGAAGTCTTCACTATGGCTTGAATATTTCTTAGGTACTCTAGCTCATTTACCACAAATTAATTCTCAGATGGATTTAATTGTCATTGCTACTTGCAATGATGTGGAAAGACATGAGCCAGGGATTAGAAACAATGCAGGAATTCACACTGTAGAACTGGGTGGCATTCCTTGCACTGTGACTATAAAAATTAAAGCGGTTCTGCCCGAAGGTATTGCAGCACTAAAAAGTCAATCGCTTGAAGGGGCAGTGACTATCTGTGACATTGGTGGTGGTAATACTTCAATTAGCAGATTTTATAACGGGGAATTGAATGGTGAAGTTGTAGTCAAAGATTTTGGAGCGGAGTATTTAATTGAAAAAATTGCTTACAGTTCAGAACTCAAATCAATTATTAAGCAAGCTCCAAATAAAGATATTATTAATCGAAGCCTGGAGAGGGGTATAAAATCGAGAAATAAAGTTCCGTTTTTAGGCTACGGTAATTCTGACTTCAACTTTTATTCGGTTTATCAAACTCAGTTACAAGACTTTATTGAATGTCGCTTACGCGAAGTGGTGAAAAAACTTGAAGAGTATAAACTTGCAGGAGACAAGATTCTGGTAATTGGTGGTGGGTCTAAACTTCCCCTTTTAGCAGCAGCTTTGAGAAAAAAAGATTTTTTAATTTCTGATAACGGAGCTTTTGATAATCTAATTGGTTTAGTCGGAGAAGTAGATGGCAGCAGATAAAATCAGGATTAAAAAGTATCAACAGCCGAAAGTAGCTTACTGGGCTAAGGTCTTAGAAATACCTGAACCTAAATTTTTGGAAGACGCAATTAATTTTTATCTGAGGTCTTTGGCTCTTAAAGAGCAAGTAAAGTGTTTTCCAACTCAGATTTTAATTCAAGAAGAGGAGGAGGTAGAAGACATTGAAAACATTGGCAACCCTGAACTTTTCACAGGTGGAATTGAATTGTGAAGAGGTAAATAAGGTGGAATAAGTAATGACTGCACTCGTCTTCTTGTTATGTAACACCTGAGTTGTTGACTCATTCATTCAAAGACAATCTTTTAGCTCTGCTTGCAATACTTTCCAAAGCACAAGCCTTGAGTGCGGCTATCGCTAATTTATTGCCATTGTTAGCAAAGTACTCCCATATGGTTAACCAATCGCTACAGTTAAGGCTAGGTATTTGTTTAGCATACTTAGAGGCTTCTACTCTACATTGTGTTACTTCTCTTGATATTTTCAATTTAGACAGAATTTTAGCTTTTTTTTCAGAATCATCCGTCAACCATGTAGGACTGGTCTTGATGCACTTAAGTCCCTCAGAGCATCCAATACGATATTCTTTATTACTTGTGAGGAGTACTTCTAAATTAATTTTGTCGAGCTTTATGTTAATAGCAAAAGCATTAACAGGCATACACTCACATTTGAAATAGTAAATATTCGGCTGACCTATCACTTCTTTTTCAGGATGCAAAAGTGTGCTCAATAAATCAAGCCACTCTTCTTGAGTAAGAGTAAGTCGATGTTGCTCAGACAAATTCCTGTCTAGTAAATAATTAAGGTACTTGCCAATTGTAGGTAAAGTATATGCTTCAATCACAATTCCATTTGGAATTTTCACTTGTATTGTTTCTAGTCTATTTCTGAATACAAAACTAGCAACATCTTTTTGCTTCTGCCCTAGAAAAATAGCTGCTTGCCGAAGGCTCATCACCTTCATACCATCTGCTGTGATGTATACAGACCAGCAGAGGTTAGACCAATGCAGTAAGGCAGCCGTTGCTTTTGGCATATACAAAGTCATTTATTTATCCTCAATTGCGAATTTTTTTACGTTCACTCTTGCCTGATATTCGTTTATTTTTGACTACTCTTAAATATCCGTAATAAATTAAATTTAGACTGATTTTTTATTGATTCCGTATGATTTAATGCCGGATATTTTTCATCTTCCTACTCGTAGAAAAATACTAATTTAATTTCAAGATTCAAAAGAATTGAACGAGTGATATTGGCTTTGTTGAGGCTATGAATAGAGAATATTGAAAAAGGCAGAAGGCAGAGGGCAGGAGGCAGAAGGAATAATTAGTGGGGGATTCAAACCCGCTACTAATTGTAAGCCGCCAAACTTCGTTGTGGCGGGGTTCTTAAACCCTTGCTCCCTCCGGTCGCGAGAAGCACGAGGCAGATTCCCTTCTGCCCTCTGCCTCCGTACTTTTGCCTTCTTGATAATTACTGGTTATTTTAAAAAATAACTTAGTAATATTAATATAGATAATTCTCTATACACAGCATGATAAATACAATGATAATCTTTGACTTCTAATCTCTTTAGAATAAGGTTTTTATGTACTTATTTTTTTGTATAAGGTAATTCAGGATAATTTTCCTCGTTAATTATTGATATTTTTTCAAAATATCATTGACTCGGTCATCAAAATCTTTAAGTTCTATTTGATTATTATGCTTAATATACAGTTCTTTCATCCGATAAAGAGATTGAAGAGCAGCCTCTTTTCTCCCTTGACAAATTAAACTACGACCTTTATATTCGTGGGCTACAGTTAAGCCATAATCTAAAGAAATTGCCTGGTTGAAATAAGGAAGAGCTTTTTTACAACTATCCTTATACAGCTTCGGGTTAGCTGCCTTCATGTTTATGTCTGGCATAGCAGAAGAACCCCAAGATAAACTAGCCCTGGCAGTTTTCAGTTGACTAAGTGGAGGGATTATAAGCTCAACTTTTTTTTTAGTTGATGGCTGCTTCCCTTGCATTTTCTTTATTTGTAAATCAATATGTATAAACAATCCAAAAGTAGCAAATATAGGTATAAATGCAATATACCCTAAAGGATTCATTATGGGTATAACTACTTTTGTATTATGCCAAAACATGATTATCAACTCCTTGGGATTTCCTTAATTCTGTATTTCTAATATTTGCTTCTAGCTCGATAGCCTGTGGTAAAGATTGTTTTATAGATAAAGCAATTTCCTCAGAAGCAAATATCATTATTTTAGGGACAGATTGTAAATTTTTTGGTATAGGAGCATATTTACTATCAATGGTTAGATATAGCCTTCTATGCTGATGAGGCGTATTCTTGATAGATAATAATATTGCATCAATAGGGGAAGATACTAATATTGCTGAAGATAGAGAATTATTTTGACTAACACCCATACTAAAGTGAAACCAACCGCTAAAACGCTTACTCTGAGGACATAATCTCAAAGTATTTGTCTGGCGATTGAGTGGATGTAAATAAGCTCCTGTGGCTTCCGATGCTAGATTGCGCATGAGAAATACAGCATTTTCTGATGCATCAGCATATATTAAACCGCGTTGATTCATTACCTGTAGAAATTCTTGAGGTATAGAATAATTTTGGCGGAGATATTTCTCAAGTTCCCTCCAACGACTTCCATCGGGAAGTGGTGGTGTAAATACTGTTTCAGGAATTTGATTTGCTATACTCAAAGCTTGATTTATCGAATGATTTTTAACCGCACTTACCATTAACTCCTTACCAAAGTGATCACGTAACCAAACTACTGCATCCTTAAAGTTGCATTGATTGACCTGCATTACCATTTCAACAGCATTATTTTGTGATGATGCTTGTCTATTTGGATTTAAGCCTAACTCATAAGTAACTAAATCTAAAGACAACTTTTGAGGTATTACAGTAGTTTGAAGAATATGCAACTCCGACTCTAGCTGTTGTCTTAGTTTTTCGCTTCGACGTGCTGTTTGCTCTAAGTGTGACTTTTGTCTAAGTAAACGAGAACGTTCATTAAGCTGGTAGTTGATGATTTCAAACTGAGGATACAAAATTTCAATTACTCGTTGTCTATAATTTTTACATTCTTCATTTGCTTGAGGTTTAGGAAAAGAATATTCTAAATTTAGAAGTTGAGATTCTTGGTTGAGAGCAGCATAATACTTTTTAATTTTTGTATGTTTGGCAGCACTTCCTTTGACTCCACGAGAAATTCCTAAATGTGCGACAGCTTGAGCAAAACTATCCTGAAGTTGGGATAAATTAATTCTGCTGCCAAATAATCCACGACAATTGAGCTTACCGAACTCATCTAGTGGCACGATGTAAGCATGAATATGAGGGGTGATTTCATCAAGATGTAGCTCGGCTCTAACTACTCGTTCCCCCCAGTTGAAATGTAGCCACTCAGTAGTTGCCTCTACAAACTTATCTAAGGGACTTGCGAAAGTTTTTGGAGCATCTTCACGAAAATACTCTGGGCTTGCACTTAGCAACATTTCTACAGCTAGAACAGCATTTGAGCGAATTTTCTGGGAACCAATTTTAGCCTTTACTAAACTTTCTAAATCTAGGTTGGAAGAATTACCAATAATCCGTACATTTGAAATTTCTGGATTTGCATTAGGTGTTTTTCTTTCTCTTGCGGTGTGAGCTTCATTGCCTTTGAGCATTCCCCAGTTTTTAACTTTTTGAATTCTGCAAACTGCTAGTGACATTTTCAGTTTTATTTAAAAAGAAAATTGGGAAAAATCTACATTCTCTTACTGATACTTTTGGTTCTTTTTAATTGCTGCTTTACAGAATATAGATAATCTACTAGACATTTTGCCTCATTATTTGATTGAGGAAAAAGCAATAGCAGTAATATATTCCTAAAGAAATAAGTAATTTCATATTTAGGTATGTATTTTTTCTAGAAAATGCTTGTGTATAAAAACTGGTTATCTGCTGGAATAACAGTATAAAAAAATAGAGCATGAATGACACAGTGAGTAGATTAACGTAAAAATTCAGCAATATTAGCTTGTAATGAGACTTAATTGGCAATTAGCAGTCCCTAGTAACTGTGTGTTCGCTCTGGTATTGAGAAAAATTATTTTTCGCGTTGTTGATGTTAATAAGTGATGTCGAGTATATAGATTCTTGATGACAAGATGCGTATCCTGATTCCCAACTATCTACTGATGGATTTTTCCGGTTTTTAAGCTGCTACGCAGCTAATTACCAATATTTATCGAGAAGGCAGAAGTACGTTACACGTTTACGGAGTATAGCGTAGCTAACGTACTTTTAGCGACTAAAGGGAGCAAGGGTTTAAGACCCCTACCGAAAATCTGGACAAAAGTGCCCAGCCTTTGCAGCGCGGGGGTTTAACGCGTTGAGAAAATAAATCATTTGTATAAAATACCCCTGCACTGCAAGCCAAAACTAGTAGAAATACAGGGTAATTTTGGGTAAGGCGCTCGCTGTGCAGGTCTATATTTAATTGAACCCCTCCTGAGAAGTTCCTTCTGCCATTTGCCTTCTTCAATTATTACTCATCACACTGCTTGTAACTTTTAATGCTATCTAAGTTTATAAAGTTTTGTAAAAAGCTGAATCTATCTATTAGACATCTCCGAAAAGAAACAAAGTGTTACTATAACTACATTTCAGACTG
>ERZ1740062.554-NODE-554-length-19456-cov-5.821762_pt1 | contig 19456 bp, 18 predicted proteins | sample MGYA00581741_ERZ1740062 | MGnify/ENA primary metagenome ERZ1740062 (study PRJEB43018, sample SAMN04849747) | marine metagenome | isolation source: floating plastic debris | place: Pacific Ocean | collected 2008-09-01 | study: EMG produced TPA metagenomics assembly...
TGCGAACGTGCGTTCACATTGTAGGCGCTCTCGATTTCGATGTTTGAGCGGAACAGCAGTCGCCACTCAGTGACGGTCAGACCGGCTGCGCGCAAGCCCCGGTGGCTTCCGTAGCGCATTGCCGTGTCGTCAATCGCCGCAAGGATTTCGGGACGGGGCACAGCGACGCGAGGCGCGACAGCTGCCACTCGAAAAGTGCCATCATCATCTTCACCGCCTTCGGCAGCTTCAGGCGCGTCGTCTTGTCCGAAAATGTAGAGAGGGGCATTGGGATCGCCTTGACCGATCCCGTCATTGTAGTTGCGTGCAAATCGGTCTTGCGGCTGGGAGGCGGAAAGCGAGCCGTCGCTTTCCATCGTAAAAACCATGCCTTGGGAGTGTGCGGCGGTCGCCGCGAGAAGTAGCCCTAGAAGACTAGCCTTCGCTGGTGTCGTCTTCTGTTTGCGATAGCGTGTATGTCCAGCGCTGGCCCTCGTAGACTGGGAAGGCCACCACCGAGAAGCCAAGATCGATGAGGAAAGAGACCAAGCCGGTGACCGTCTTGAACTTTCTGATCTGGATCGCGTCGCCGGAGCTTCTGGCTCGGGCGGTGACGAGTTGCTTTTCGATGCCCTCTTCGCTGACAGCACGCAGAACCCACAGACCATGCCAAACCGAATTCTTTCGGTAGGCATCTTCCATGCAGACAACTTCGACGTGATATCCGGATTCGATGAGGTCCTTGAATCCTGCTTCTGTAACCACATTCGGCGCTTCTTTTGCTAAATCCATCGCCATAGCGCGCTCTTTCATTCGTTGGGCGCACCGAGGCATTTGCTTCGATGAGCCATAGTTACAATAATACGGTTTTGTGCGCAAGATACGGTTTTGTCTTGCATTCGCCCGAGAACCTGGGTCATTATTACGCACGCGAAGGCGATTTTCTCAAGCATTGAAGGCAGAAAGCCATGAAAGCAGGTTGGTCAGCCAAGCGCTGTGTTTCCGTATTTTTGTTGATTGTTTTTCCCGCAGGGGCGGTCGCGCAGACATGCTATGCGCCACCGAGACCGTTCGTTCCGACCGATCCGCAAGATGTTCAAGAGTATCGAGATCTGATTGGGCGCGACTTCGAAACCTACATTGCAGACATCCAAACCTACTTTCGATGTCTTGAAGAAGAACGCGCGCGAGCCTTTGAAGAGGCACGCCAGGTGAGTGAAGATTATGGGCGTTTTTTGCAGGTCGAGGGCGAGTAGCGTGCGGTCCGGTCATGTTCGCGGTTGACCGTTTGTTGGGTCAGCAGCTTAGTATCGCAGTTCTATCCTTATTGTAACTTTAGTTTAGCTCTTGTGCTTTTTCGACGCGGTTACAGGGGGTTAGGTTGCTCTAAGTTTGACTCTGAGATCAAGATTGCGTTTCCAAATTCCAATATGAACCTTCCTTCCGCCCAATATGAGCTCTCAAAATTGTGAGTGCTCTTGGTTCGTCCCCGATCGCGACAGCTTCGGTAATCGCTACGTGTTCATCATAAGACTTGGCCATATGGTCGGGGTGTCTTCCCAATCGGTTTCTCAATGCGGCCATATTAATGGAGATTGTCTGAAAGGCGTCATCTAAGAATCGATTGCGCGCGCTAGTCCGCACCTTGTTCGTGCCGCGTGTGAGAGTAGACCGTGTTTCTGGATACCCCTAGTTTACGCGCTGCCAATGCAATGTTTGCGTTACAATCGGAATACACACGATTGATTTCACTACACTTGGCTTCCTTCGCATTGTTTCCTTTGCAGCGCGGGCACACCGAGTGGCGATGTTCGTCGTTGGGAACGTAGCGATCTACATGTTCTGCCCTAAGAACTGTTGCGGGACATTGTATCGCCAAAGTCGTCAACAGTCTCTCCAGATCATAGAAGGTCTTTGGAGCATGGTAGTCGAGCAGTGTTTCAATTGCTGACCTGGAAAGCTGATGATCTGTCGACAGTCGACACATGACAGCGACCGTGATCAGGCTGGCGTCTGAACGCTGTGCCAAATCTGGCAGTTGAAACTCTAGCTGGCGCAACTTGGCAAAGGTCATCGAGACGAAGTCTGACCAATGCGCTTGCTCTTTAGGTGGTGCACTCTCTGTGACAACAATTGACCACTTGGCGGATGTTTTGTGTTGCAGCAGCCGGTTGGTAAGTTGTGCCAGTTGTTCCGAAGCGCGTCCCGTGGCGACTGATAGATCCTCGAGGACAAGCATTCCGCCGGTTTCGATATTGAAGCGAGTCGTTCCGTCGCTACCGAAAAGCTCCCCCGTCAGACCGTCGGTTTCAGCGCTGATGTTGGCGGTTCGACAATCTACCGCAATCAACGGTTTGTCTGGATAAGCTGCCTCATGCACCGCTTGAACAAATGTTGTTCGTCCCGTTCCTGAGGCGCCTACGATATATTGTGGTGTCAGCATTTTTGCTGCGCGAATAGCGTGTTTTAGACTGTTCAGGACTTGCTCGTCGCGAAAAACCGGAGCACTCGGAAGGGCAGGCACTTCGTAGGTTGAAGGAATGTTCAGTGCCAGGTTCTGGGGGCTCAGGCCCGTTGCGGGTCGCGACAATCGTATCCGCGCAAAGAAGGCTGAGTTGAGCCAATCCACCAGCCGAACGGTTTCACCGCTGCGCATGGCCGATAAGTTTGCCCCAAAATCGGTACGGAACAAATCGCGAAACTTGGACATACCCGCGAAATCGAGGCCGTTCAGAAACTGTACCGCGCGGCGGTTTCCTCCAAGGATCTTCCCGTCTTCGTCAAAGCTGATCATTCCGACGCTTTGGGTCTTTAGATATTCTTCCCGGGGATGAAACTGGAAAATGATGTTGCCACGGTGATCTTCAATGAACAGCCGATTTTCAATGTTGGACGCAGCAAGTTCGACTAAGGCTTGCGTATGAAATTGACGCGCCGCGACTTCGGAAGACGCATCAAGAAGCCCAACGATTTGTCCTCGGCCGTCAAAGATGGGCGTAGAGACGCAGGACACTTGACCGTGGCTGGAAAAGTAATGCTCCGCACCGGTCACCATGCTAGAGCGGCCCGTGTACAGCGCCAGTCCGAGCGCGTTCGTGCCCCGATGCGTTTCGTCCCACATCGCCCCACAGCGGACGGCCCGCGCGCATTTGGATAGACTGAATTCTGTGTCCATAATGGCATCCAGAACCACGCCTCGGCTGTCGGCAAAGGCGGTCATGTGGTTCGTTCCTGCAATTTGGGTGCTAAGCAATTCCAGTTCTGGACGAACGACCATCAGCAGCTTTTCGTGCTTTTGACGAGTTTCACGAAGCGCCTGAATCCCGACATCGGCGTCCAGTGGCTCGCCTGTCGGATCCAACCCGTGCTTCAGGCATCTGTGCCAACTGTCCGCGATATGCTCTGGGACTGCGCCCGAGGCGAAGCGGCCTCTTGTTTCAAGCGCTGTTCGCGCTTTCATGAACATAGACTGCACAACGTCCTCCCAGCGTTGGTGCCTGCGCTCTCTATAGAACCGGTCTGGTACTGGCCTGACAAGCCGAGTGTTAACTAATTGAACACTGTTTTTTGAGTCCGTCTCAGTTTCTGAACACTCCCTCAGCCCCGATCGCATGCCTTGCGTGCTCAATTCGGGTCATGAAACGCCGACGCTCGCATCGAGCAAAAGACAGCGGCGTACGGTTCCGGATCGGTGACCGAGGGAGGATGACGAATGTCTCAAGGTAAACTAATCGGCAAAACGGCCATCGTGTCTGGCGGCTCACGCGGGATCGGGCGCGGTGTTGCGCTCGCCCTGGCGAAAGAGGGTGCAGACGTGGCGTTCTGCCATTTCAACGACGCAGACAATGCGCAGGCCACCAAGCAGCAGATCGAGGATCTAGGCCGGTCTTGCGTTGCCGCAGAATGTGACGTGTCAGATGTGGCCGCTATCGAAAACTTCTATCAGTCTGCCAAGGCCGCGCTCGGCGATATCGACATTCTGGTCAATAATGCGGGCCACAACATCACTGAGGCTTTCGACGAAATCAGCGAAGCCAGCTTTGACCGGATGTTGAACGTGCATGTCAAAGGTACCTTCTTTATGGCGCAAACCGCCTATCGCGACATGAAAGCAAGGGGCGCGGGGCGCATCATCAACATCACCTCGCAGCTTGCCTACAAGGGCGCGCCCACATTGACGCACTACTGTGCAGCCAAGGGCGCGAACGCCACGCTGACCAAAGCATTGGCTTTGGAATCCGCAGGAACCGGGGTGCTTGTAAACGCGGTAGCTCCCGGGGTGACCAACACGGATCTGCTGACCCCCCTGGCCGACGAGCTTCTCGATACGCTCAAAGACGCGATCCCGCTTGGACGCTTTGCCGAGGTCGATGAAATCGCGCCATCGGTTGTGTTTCTGGCCTCCGAGGAAGGCAACTTTTTCCACGGCAGCTGCATCTCACCCAATGGCGGCGAGGTGATGTTCTAAGGCGCGCGCCTTGGAGCCGAGGAGCATGTCATGAAAGCGCAAGTGCTTCATTCCTACGACGATGAGCTGACGGCCGCGGAATGGGTGTCTTACCAAGATGTCCCGGACCCGGCGTTGAAGAAAGGCTCTGACGTTATCGTACGCGTCGGTGGGGCGGGGGTCTGTCGGACAGACCTCCACGTGATCGAGGGCGTATGGCGCCCCCACATGGACCCCGACGGCAACAGCCTGTTGCCTTTGATCCTTGGCCACGAAAACGCGGGATGGGTCGAAGACGTTGGCCCGGATGTCGAAGGGCTGGCCAAAGGCGATCCGGTGATTGTTCACCCGAAGATTTCCAATGGGACCCGCATTGCATGCCGTCGCGGGCAAGACATGCACGGGGAAGGTACCTTTCCCGGGCTGGACAGCGACGGTGGTTACGCAGAGGCCCTGGTCACGTCAGCGCGCAACATCATCGCGTTGCCGAAATCCTTAAACCCCAAAGACGTCGCGCCCTATTCCGATGCAGGTCTGACGGCGTACAGGGCAGCCAAAAAGGCAACCCACCATCTTTTGCCGGGACAGTTTTCGGTGGTGATCGGTGCTGGTGGTCTTGGCCATATCGCAATTCAGGTGCTCCGGGCGATGTGCGCAGCCGAGATCATTGTGGTCGACACCAGCGATACGTCTCTCCGCCTTGCCGGAGACTGCGGCGCGGATCACCTTGTCAAGGCCGATGGTGGAGAAGTCGAGGCGGTTCTGTCCCTAACAAAAGGTCAGGGCGCCGAGGCGGTCCTGGACTTTGTCGGCGAGCGGGGCACCACGGCCAAAGGTCTCGCGATGACCCGAAACGCCGGTAGCTACTATGTCGTGGGCTACGGCGAAGATATCAAAGTGCCAACAGTTGATCTGGTCATTTCCGAGAAAAACATCATCGGAAATCTCGTGGGGACCTGGGCAGAACTGTCCGAGCTGATGGAGCTGGCACATCGCGGGCTGGTCAAGCTTGAGACCCAGGAATTCAGTTTGAAAGACGCAAACCTTGCCCTTCGCGCATTGCACGACGGCGAGATCAAAGGGCGGGCCGTGCTCGTCCCCTAGGACTTTCCAAAACATCAAGGGAGGAAATGATGAAAACCACACTGACAGGGTCAATCTCGGCTCTTGCGATTGTCGCGGCGGGAATAATCCAGCCAACAATCGCGTCTGCAGAAGACTACACTAAATTTGGGATAGACGCCGACCTACCAGGCACGTGCAACTATGCTGCGATCGACGCCAAAGACTATTCTGGCGAAACGCTCTACGTGATTACGCATGCTATTCCCGTCATAGGCGAACCAACCGCACTTCACGCCGAACAATTTGCCGAGCTGACGGGCGCTGAAGTCAATGTCGTGCATGTGCCGTTCGGAGACTTGTTCCAGCGCATTATGATCCCCTTCCAAAGCGGCCAAAATGCCTATGACGTTCTGTTCTACGCCTCGCTTTGGATCGGCGACTTCAACCGTTTTCTGGCTCCCGTGCCCGAGACCTATGCAACGTCCAGCGGCATGTCTGATGTGACGGACAGTTTCAAAGGCGTGGCCACCTGGAACGGCCAGATGATCCAATATCCGATGGATGGCGACCGTCACTATCTGAAGTATCGAACTGACGTTTTTGAGAATCCTGAGATGCAGGCGAAATTCAAAGACGCAACAGGGCGTGATCTGACGGTTCCCGCCACTTGGGAAGAATACAACGAAGTGGCCAGTGTCTTTTCCGGTTTTGATTGGGACGGCGACGGTGAGCCAAACTTTGGCTCGGCTGAAGTTGCAAAGCGCGACGACCTGATGTTTTCGGCCTTTATCAGCCGCGCCGCACCTTACGCCAAACACCCGGATGTTGGCGGCGGGTTCTTCTTTGACATCGAAACCATGGAACCTTTGATCAATACTCCAGGGTTCGTGCGTGGCCTTGAGCTCTTTGTAGAAGCGCAGCAAGCGTTCCCTCCAGGGGGCACCAGCTTTGGACTGGGCGACGAGATCTTCTCGTTCGGGGGCGGTCAAACCCTAATGAGCTACTCCTGGGATGATGCGTTTATCCAAGCGCAGCAGGAAGACAGCCGAATTCGCAATGCCGTTGGTGCGGCACCGTTGCCGGGTGCCCGGGAAGTTTGGAACCGCGAAACGGGCCAGTGGGACAGTTTCGAGGAACCAAACCGTGCGCCCTACATGACATGGGGCTGGTCTTCGGCCGTGTCTAAAGGATCAAAGAACCAAGAGATGGCCTTTGATTTCCTCTGCTTCTTTTCTAACGAAACAAACACCTTCCACGACCTGCAAATTGGTCGCTTTGGTGTGAACCCATACCGCGACAGCCACTTTGACAGCGCCTTCTGGCAAGGTCTGGGCTGGGATGCTGATGTGGCGGACAGCTATGTAACCACTCTTTCAGAAATGGAAGACAGCAAGAACCGCGTCTACGACCTGCGCGTACCGGGTGTCGGGCAATTCATGTCGTCGATGGCCAATGGTGTCGCCGAGGCGTTGGCCGGACAGAAAACCGCCCAGGAAGCGCTGGATGGCGTGGCTAAGGAATGGTCCGACATCGTCGACCGCATCGGCGCGGATCGTCTGAAAGAAGCCTATGCGAACGTGGTCCGGCTTGAGGATAACGAGGGGTAATCTCTCCTAATGTCCTCGTTGGGGGGGCGGTGCGCCGCCCCCTCTCCTCCACCTTCCGAAATTGGACCTTCACATGCTCAAGCCAAAGCACTTCTTTCTGCTTCCTGCGCTTCTGACGCTTGCGGCGATCATCCTATTCCCGCTGATCTTTACCGTGCGGGTCAGCTTCTCAAGCTGGGACGTGTATCAGGCCGGGTTGGACTTCATCGGCGGCCGTAACTACGCCCGCCTGTTGGAAGACACGCGGTTTTGGGAAAGCCTTCTGCGGCTTTCGGGCATGAGCTTCATTACCGTGACACTGCAATATGTCCTGGGGTTCGCACTGGCGCTGGCGGTCTGGAAAAATATGGTGGGCGGACGGGTGTTCCGCGTGCTGTTTCTGGTGCCCATGATGACAACTCCCGTCGTCATGTCAGTGATCTGGCGCACGGTGTTTCACGAAAGTCTTGGGCCAGCAAACGACCTGCTGTCGATGGTGGGTATCGGGCCTGTTCCCTGGCTTTCCACCGCAACCGGCGCGTTCATCAGCGTTGTCATTGTCGAAGTTTGGCAATGGACGCCGTTCATGTTTCTGCTCTTGCTTGCGGGCTTGGTGTCACTGCCGCGCGAACCCTTCCTAGCGGCGGCCATTGACGGCGCCTCGCCCGTTCGCACCTTTTGGCAAGTCACGTTTCCGCTAATGGCCCCGATCTCAATCGGCGCGATCATCATCCGCCTGATCGAGGCATCAAAGATCATGGACACGGTCTATGTGATGACCTCGGGTGGGCCGGGCACCGCGACCGAGACACCATCTTACTACATCTACATCCGAGGGCTGCGCGACTTCCAGGTCGGGTATTCGGCATCGTTGTCACTGGCCTACCTCGTGCTGATGATCATCACGCTCACGATCATCGCCAAGCTGCTCATGCGCTTTCTGGTTGGAAAGGACGACTGATATGGGACGCACATATCACATCATCAAATACCTCTGCCTGTTGGCCTGGACGACCTTTGTGGTCTTCCCTTTCCTCTGGGCGCTCAGCACCTCGTTCAAAGACGCCAATGCGGTCACCAGTGGCGCGCGCTATATCCCTTGGGTCGAGTTTGAGCCTTCTGTTCAAGGGTGGACGTCGTTGTTCGCATCCGGCAGCCAGGGCATCAACATTGTGACCCCGTTCCTGAATTCGGCATCGGTCACTTTGCTTGCCAGCATCGTCAGCCTTGGCCTTGGCACATTGGCCGCTTATGGGCTCAGCCGGTTTTCCTACAAGGCGGGGTTCATCAAGAACGCCGACATCACCTTCTTCTTCATCTCACAACGCATTATGCCACCGATTGTTCTGGCCATCCCATTCTTCTTGATGCTCAAGGAGATTCAGGCGCTGGATACGATCTTTGGCTTGGTCATCGTCTACGTCGCGCTTCTCCTCCCGATCGCGGTTTGGGTGATGACCGACTTTTTCGCGTCGATCCCAAAAGAACTTGATGAAATGGCCATGATCGACGGCTGTACCCCGATTGGTGCGTTCTTTCGGGTTGTTTTGCCAAACTCAACCGCCGGATTGGTCGTTGCCGGGATGTTCTGCCTGATCTTTGGTTGGAACGACTTCTTCTTCGCGTTCATTCTGACGTTCACCGAGACACAGTTGCTTCCGGTCGCCAGCGTATCGCTGAATTCGTCCGTGACGCCGTGGCGGTCACTGTCGGCCTTCGCGTTGATCTCGGTCACGCCGCTGGCCCTGATCGCCATTGTCGTTGAGCGCTTCATGTCACGCGGTTCCCTTGCAGGAGCAATCAGATAACCCCATGCTTACCTTGAAAAATCTCTCAACCGCCGATCTCAAACGTCCGCTGTCTAATTTGAACGCCGAGCTGGAAAGCGGCAAAATCTATACCATCCTTGGGCGTACCGGGGCGGGCAAGACCGAGCTGTTGCGCACCCTGATGGGACTGGATGACATCGCAGACGGTCGCCTGGAACTCGACGGCCAAGACCTTGCAAAGCGCCCGGTGCGTCGAAGGCAGATGAGCATGGTTTACCAGCAGTTCATCAACTACCCGCACCTGACCGTTCTAAAAAACGTCGCCTTTCCATTACGTCGCCAGGGGCTGTCGGCGGTAGACGCCACCGAACGCGCGACAGCTGCTTTGGCTCTTGTCGGTTTGGCCGGATTTGAACATCGCATGCCGTCCGAGCTATCCGGTGGCCAGCAGCAACGTGTTGCCATCGCCCGCGCGATTGTCAAAAAGGCGCGTATTCTGCTGATGGACGAGCCATTGGCAAATCTCGACTACAAGCTTCGCGAAAAATTGCGCGAAGAATTCCCACGCTTGCTGGCCGAAAACGCCGATGGGATCATCCTGTATTCTACCACCGAACCGGCAGAAGCTATGGAATTGGGGCACGAGATGATTGTCATGCACCGAGGCCGCATTCTCGCCAATGGTGCGCCGGAAGATATCTTCGACGCGCCTGCGACAGTTGAGGTGGCGAAGCTCATCAGCGATCCGCCTGTTTCCATCGTGGACGGCAACGTATCCGGCGGGCGGATCGTTCTGGGTGCAACGACACACCTGCCTACTCCGGACTTCGTCCTGCCTCCCGATGGCCCCGTCCAAATCGGCATCCGCCCCGACGCCCTGTCTGTTGGCGGGGACATGCCCGCGAAAGTCGTTCTGGCGGAATTTTCGGGCTCAGACACCATCGTGCATTTGGCGCTCGATTTCGGCGCGGCTGTGATGCTGGTCGAAGGCATCCATGAGTTTTCCCCGGACCAGGACGTTTCTGTCGCGTTAGACACGTCTACCCTTCTCCTCTTTTCGGCAGACGGAAAAAACATCACCGAAAGGCGGTCAAATGGCTGAAATAGCGTTAAAAAAATTGGGCCACAGCTATGCGCCGCAACCAACTTCGGAAGAAGACTACGCCCTAAAGCCCGTTGATCTGGTCTGGGAGGACGGAAAAACCTACGCACTTCTCGGGCCGTCGGGCTGTGGCAAAACCACGATGTTGAACATCATCTCAGGTCTGCTCCATCCATCTGACGGGCAGCTTTTATTTGATGGGCAGGATGTGACGGCCAAGACCACGTCCGAGCGAAACATCGCGCAGGTGTTTCAATTCCCCGTGATTTACACCACCAAATCGGTGCGCCGGAACTTGTCGTTTCCCTTGGAATGCCGCGATTGGGATTCCAAGAAGATCGCCAATCGCGTTGCCGAAGTGTCGGAAATGCTGGAACTTGACGACATCCTCGATATGCCAGCGCGTCGCCTAAGCGCTGACCAGAAACAGTTGATTTCACTGGGGCGCGGATTGGTGCGCGACGATGTAAGTGCGGTCCTGCTCGACGAGCCACTCACTGTGATTGACCCGCAGATGAAATTTTCCCTGCGCCGGAAACTTCGCGAGATCAACCGACACACCGGCACGACGATGATTTTGGTGACCCATGACCAAAGCGAGGCGATGTCCTTCGCGGATGAAGTTGTGGTCATGGAGGATGGGCGCGTCCAACAAAGCGGGCGCCCTGAGCAGCTATTCGAGCGGCCGAAAAACACTTTCGTGGGCTACTTTATTGGATCCCCGCCGATCAATCTTTTCAACGCTCATGTTCATCCCGACAGTATCGAGTGCCCTGCGCTTTCGTTGTCTGGAATTCCGAGAAAGCAACTAGCCTTGGGTTCTCTGCAAATTGGCATTCGGCCAGAACACATCATGCTTTTCGAGCCCGCAGACTCCGATGACTTTGCGATAGTTGAAGATTGCAAGAATCTCGGGATCGACCGGATCATTAGTCTGCGAGCAGCCAACGGCGAGCTGTTTAAGGTGAAGTCGCGCCTACGCCAGAAGATTGAAATCGGGGACCGTCTCTCGGTCTCGGTTGCAAAGGAAAACGTTCTGGTGTTTCAGGATGGAGGGTTAACCTAGTGGAATCAACGGTTTACGCGTTGCAGTTACGTGACACTAAAATTGAGGGAACGCCGTCTAGCGAATTCGGATTTACTCCATGTGAACATCTTTGTGAGTGTAGTAGCCCAATAATACCAACCCCGAATGAACTTGTCCTATCGTCGAAATCCGCGAGAACGGGAGGAGTTCGCACGTTGGCAAAGGCGATACATTCGATGATCCGGGTTCTGGATGAGCAGAAGTCGGTTCAATTCTATGAGAAGGCGTTCGGATTAAAAGTCGCGGATCGGCTCGATTTTTCAGGTTTCACCCTGGTGTATTTGAGCAATCCTGAATCCGACTTCGAGCTTGAGTTGACCATTAACAAAGGCACAACTGAGCCCTATGACCTAGGCAATGGCTACGGTCATTTTGCAGTGTCGGTAGACAACCTTAATGAGGAACATGCAAGGTTCGAGACCGAAGGACTAAACCCGAGAAAACTGGTGGAATTTGCGCCCGATGGAGACGTCATCGCGCGCTTTTTCTTTGTCGCCGATCCAGATGGGTATGAGATTGAAGTGCTCGAGCGTGGCGGCAGATACAAATAACAGAAATTCAAATGACAAAAATGGGAGGAATCATGTTGTCAGATACAAAGGGTCCGAAAGGACTATCACGGCGCGACTTGCTGAAGCGCGCAACAGCTGCGGGAACAACGTTCGTTGTTGGCACCGGCTTTATGGCCGCTAGCAATGCAGCATGGGCAGTGGAAACCGTTGCGCTTAAACCCGAGACGATGGCGACTTTGGTGCAGATGGCACGCGATATCTACCCACATGACACGGTCGGTGATGAGTATTACGCCGTTGCTGTGAAAGGCTACGATACGGCAGAAGCAGCAGAAGGTATTGAAGCTGGCGTTGCGGCTCTTGATGCTGCGGCTAAGGGAAAAGGCTACGACAGCTATCTTTCGATGGGGTGGGAACGTGACCGTGTTGATTTGCTACGCGCAATGGAAGACAGTGCGTTCTTCCAACAGATCAGGGGTGGTCTTGTTACCGGCCTGTATAACCAAAAGGCGGTTTGGCCGATTTTTGGCTACGAGGGTGCCTCTTTCGAGTTCGGCGGTTACATTGACCGCGGCTTCAATGACATCAACTGGCTTTAAGGAGAGGATGGCACCATGACGGCACCTTTTGACCTCACCGATGACAGCGTTGTTGTCATCATCGGCACCGGCGCAGGCGGCGGTGTTCTCGCAAATGAATTGGCACAGAAAGGCGTGAGCGTTGTTTCGCTTGAAGCGGGCGCACGTCACTATCCTTCGGACTTCATAAATGATGAATGGGATAGCTTTGGACAACTCGCCTGGCTTGATCCACGTACCACAAGCGGTGACTGGCGTGTAGCGAAGGACTTTTCTGGTCTACCTGCATGGATTGTGAAATCGGTCGGAGGCACCACCCAGCACTGGGCGGGCGCATCTCTCCGTTTCCAGGACCATGAATGGAAAACAGCCACAACATACGGCAATGTGCAGGGCGCTTCGCTTCTGGATTGGCCGATTGATGCGGTTGAAATGGATCCTTGGTACACCAAAGCTGAAGATAAGCTTCAAGTCACGCGGACGGGGGATCGGCCCGGCTTGCCCGGCAACAACAACTACCTTGTGTTCGAAAAAGGTGCGAAAGCGCTTGGCTACGAGCAAGTACATACGGGTCGGATGGCTATCGCGTCGAAGGACGACAGCGACCGTACCATGTGCCAGCAAACAGGTTTCTGTTTTCAGGGATGTAAATGGGGCGCCAAGTGGTCGGCGGGCTATCATGATATTGAAGAAGGCGAAGCGACGGGCAATCTCGAAGTTCGTTCCGAATGCCATGCTGCCCGCATTCTTCACGATGATAGCGGCAAGGTAACTGGCGTTGAGTATTTCGACAAGGACGGCAATCTGCAGATGCAGAAAGCCCGCATCGTTTGCGTTGCGGGTAACTCGTTCGAAAGCCCTCGGATCCTGTTGAACTCGGCTTCATCGATGTTCCCGGATGGCCTTGCGAACAGTTCGGGTCAAGTGGGTCGCAACTATATGCGACACATGACTGGATCAGTTTACGGCGTCTTCGATCAACCAGTGAAGATGTGGCGTGGCACGACAATGGCGGGTATCATCCAGGATGAAAGCCGTCACGATCCATCGCGTGGCTTTGTTGGCGGATATGAGCTGGAAACACTGTCGCTTGGCCTGCCATTCATGGCGGCGTTCCTTGATCCAGGAGCCAGGGGTCGTGAGTTCACAACAGCGCTCGATTCATATGAAAATATGGCGGGCATGTGGATTGTTGGCGAAGACATGCCGCAGGAAACAAACCGTGTGACACTCAACCACGACGTCAAGGACCAATGGGGTCTGCCCGTTGTCAACGTACACTTCGATGACCATCCCAACGACATTGCAATGCGCAACCATGCGTACCAGCAAGGTCAGGCGGTGTACGAAGCGGTTGGCGCGACGCGTACGTTCCCGACGCCGCCTTATCCATCAACACACAACTTGGGCACCAACCGCATGTCTGAACTTGCGCAAGATGGTGTTGTGAATAAGTGGGGCCAGACCCATGACATCGAGAACTTGTTTGTTTCAGACGGATCGCAGTTTACGACCGGTGCTGCAGAGAACCCCACTCTGACCATCGTCGCACTGGCGATCCGTCAGGCCGATCACATTGCGCGCGAAATGAGCGCAGGCAATCTGTAACAAGAAAAGAATGAGCGTTCGGGCGAGCAATCGCCCGGCGCAATCCAAATGCAGTCGCTAGTGTTGCCCGCGCGTAACTGCTTTTTTCGCGCTACGCACTTGATAGTCCGCCGCTTCGCGCTGAAGAATATCTGACGGCTCTATTTGTTCCAAACCTTCGGCTTGTTTCGGACTAATCAGCCCTTTCAGCTGCAAATCAACGAAACGCAAACAGCACACGCGTAGGAACGAAGTAAAGTTACCGAGGTCGTGTCCCTCATCAATTGATTCATTGTAAAGTTGATGCAGGAGTTGCGGAACATTCATGCCGTCCCTTAAAGCAATTTCTTCCAAGACGGTCCAGAACATGTTTTCCAGTCGGATGCTGGTCACCATACCATCCATACGGATGGAACGCGTATGGCTTGTCCAAAGGTCAGAATCTGCTCCTATAAATATTTTGCACATGAGATATCCCTCTGGCTTTATTGTTTTGTAACAAGTTTTATTCTATCGCGGCCCGCCACTCCAACCAAGGTTTATTATCGCACTCCCATGTGTGGATGCCCGCTTTGATGCAAGAGAAATTTTGAAGGTTTGAACATGTGATCGGCTACGGTCTTGTGTCAGGCCTCAGATTGCGGCGGTTCACATGCCGCGGGCCGGTATGGCGATGCGAAGGTGGGGTCCATATCAATGGGGAGAGCGAGGAGCTCTCTGGGAGTGTCTGGTTTTCCCAACCTCGATCTAAACGATCCTGGTCCTTACTGTCTTATTGTTCCTCTTACATCATACCGAGCGTTGCAGGTTAAACTGCCGCGATCGGGTCTCGGTAGTCTTCCTGTTTTGTCATCATCGCCCAGATTGGTGCTTTCAACCTCCCCACTATGGCGCACTTCAATGCCGGCTACGGGGTGGGGCATCCACACCATCAATGGCCAAACTGGCGACGATGCGCCACATCGTCGGGGCGGAACAGGATGCTGACATCACGGTCAAACTTCAGAGGCGGGCGTTTCCTGGCACGGCGCGGCCTGCGCGACTTTCGGTACTCAGGCAGGTACCACCAGAGTTCCTGCGTCATGCCTCTTTGGAATGGATATAGCGATAGATCGTCTCCTGACAGACGCGCAACTTGGCACCTAAATAGATCATGCGGTTGCCGATCTGTTCGGGCGTCCAACCTTGTTTGATCCGCGCAATCACGGTCTGGCAAAGTTCTGGATGCCGGATCAGCTTGCGTCGCACAGATCGGCGCCGCTGTTCGCGTTGATGCGCGGTCGTTCCAAAGTATCCCGCGTACTTCTTGATAAAGGCATCATCAGCCCAGAAATTCCGTTTGATCTCGCGATGGATGGTCGATTTCGAGCGTTTCAGAACCCGCGCCATCTCTCGAACGGGCACTTTTGCATGCCACCAATCCCATGTCTGCTCACCCTCATCGATTTTTGAGGGCAGAGTGACATTCCTGAATTGCTCATGGGTGACATTTTAGCTTTGCGGCTACAACACCATAAACGCATAAGACCTATTATGTTAAATAAGTCAGTAATACTGACCTTGTTTCAAGGACGTGTAGCGCAGTTTCTAGTCGTAAACAACATCCGACTTCGCCCCAGCTTTCCATCTCGGCACAAGCTCGCCTGTGTTCCATTTGTAGAGCCAACCCACGAGTTCGCCAGTTTCCCGATCAAGGATTCGATTGACGGCATGGGCGTGAAGCCGCGCCGGCTCTTTGGGTGCGATGCGCCTACGTTTGGCGCGTCTGGGAACACGTAGAACCACACTTGTACCGTTCAAAGTCGTCAGCTCTGTAGCACCAGCAGCCATAGAAACCCCCTAAATTTCATAGTCCCATGAGCGGATTTAATCGCTCGTTTGGGCGGACATCGGCAGATGTTCGCTTCGTGTTCCAGTTGTGCTTACGAATTCGGCGGGCGCACGATAAAATACGAAAAGGGGCGCAAAGCTACGCAAAAAAGGCGTGTAGTACATTGATTAGAAACGGTAGATTTTTTGTCGCACCGCAGAAAACGGACGAGAACTTTAAGCAACTTTTTGCTCGTTTAGCGGCAGCGGGCGCAGGGAGACCCACAGACAACCAAGGTTTCGCTGACGGCTCATGGACACCAGAAACGCTTGCCGATGCTATTTCAGCAATCGACGGCAATCGTGAAGGTGTAGAATTACGCTCTGTGCAGATTTGGTTTCAGGACAACGAAAACGGAATTAGCGATCCTAATCTCAGATGGCTCGCTCGCATCTTTGGTTGCGGAGACCCAGAAGCGACCAGCGCATGGCAAACCGAATTAAAAGCGGCCAAGGAACGGCTGGCGTTTCAAAGGCGCGAAAAGCGCAAAAGCAAGACCAACGGCAGTGCGGCTTTGCCAGATGTCATCTCGACACCGGCCCTATCTGAAACCCTAGCTGATGTAAGCGCAGGCGATTTGGAAGATGCCACCCGCACCAGTTCAGGGCCAAGACGCAAGACCCTAGCAATGCGCTGCGAGCGATTGCTGAGTGGCGCAACATCGATGAACCTCCAAATCGCGTATTGGATGGTTTTCTGTGTGCTGGCCCTCATGAACTACGTTCTTGGGACCCTCAGCGTCACCTACAGCCCCCAAGAAGGCTTAGACAAACAAGTTGGTTTCATATGGGCACCGACCCTTACAGCCCTTCCGTTGGTTGTGCTTCCAGCCCTCATTTTTTTCATCAGCAATTTGAACACCTACTGGCGCCGATCTGGCCGATCAAAATGCATCTCAGATCGCGCCATGTCGATTGATTCAAATAGCCATGCGGCGTGGTACGCGCGGGTGAACGATTTTTCGTTCTCGTTTTGGGCAATCGTTGTATTCGGTTTTCTCTTTGTCTTCGGTTTTCAATGGGCAGGCATCTATCTGCCAGCCTATCTATCCGGAGATACCAATGGCGTGCAGATTGATCGCTATCTGGTCACGCTAGAACGGCCAGACGTCATTTCGATTCCACAGGCCATGATCCTGTCGGCCATCGGCTACATGTATACCGCATCCTACGTGACGATCTTCCTCTTAGGCCTGTTATTTTCGCTGATCATTACGCTCGACTATGAGGACATTTGTACGACATCGGAATTGGAAGGTGCTGAAATTGATCGCGCCCGACTTCGAGGCGAAGGTCAAAAGATTGTCTGGGCCGTGTTCCGTGTTGCGGTTTTCGCACTTTGGCTGGCCATGTTGGTGAAGTTGCAGATCACTTACCTACAATCAGACAGCAAAGACTTTGTGACTTGGCTTCGCACGGATGCAGCCGCAGCCCTTGATGCAAGCGTGGCTCCAAACGGATGGCTAGAGAACAGTTCAATCAGCCATTTCACAACTTTCATGATGATGGTCGTCAGCGTCACGATTTTCATTGTCTGCATCATCAAAATGAGAAGTATCTTCAATAGGCTGGAGCTGTACGACAGCGACTACCCTTTCGCACGTGACAGACAGACTCTCACCAGCATGTTTCTGGTGATCCTTCTATTGTCGCTGACCCTCGTTTCGGTGGGTCGCCTGAGTGGGTTTTCCTTGGTGCTGGCAGCGAGTGCTCTTGCGTCAGTGTATGTTCTTGCCGGTCCAAAATTACGAACAGTCTAGGTGGGTAATGGAAGAAGCAAAATTCTATAAAGAGATAGCCGAGGGCCCATCATCAGCGGGCGCTTACTGGACCCAAGCGGACGACAATGTCCGTCTCAGGGTTGGTGCATATCACGCAGACGGTGGCAGCAAAGGAACTATCCTGTTGATGCTTGGCCGGTTTGGCTACATCGAAAGATATGGGCGCGTGGCACAGAGCTTCGCAGACAACGGATTTTCGACAGTCGTGGTCGATTGGAGAAGCCAAGGGCTTTCGGATCGCATGGCGGAAGATCCACAAGCTGGCCACATCCACCACTTTTCGGACTACCAGAAAGACGTGTCTGCAATGATGCGGGTTGTTGACGGCCTGAATATGCCGAAACCCTATTACCTCGTAGGCGTATCCATGGGTGCATGCATCGGTTTCCGAGCGATGCTGGATGGATTGCCGGTGACTGCTGCCGCGTTCATTTCTCCGATGTGGGGTATCAAGATGTCAGCGGTCCAAAGGATCGCAGCATGGCCGCTCTCATGGCTTGCACAGGCAACTGGCCAAGGACATCGCTATGTCCCAGGCGAAAACGGCTCGATCTACGTGCTGGTAACGCCGTTCGAAGACAACAATCTCACTCATAACGCCGAAATGTACGACTACTGGGTTGAGCAGGCCAAAAGTGCCCCAGAGCTACAGATCGGCGGGCCCACAATGTCGTGGCTGTTTGAAGCGCTTTCAGAGTGCCGCAGCTTAACCTCGGTCCCCTCCCCGACCACCCCATGCATCACATTCTGTGGCGAGCTCGACCGTTTGGTTGACAACGAGTCGATCAAGGCGCGCATGGCGAAGTGGCCAAATGGCGAATTTTCAATGATCCGAAACGCGAAACATGACGTGCTGACCGAAATCCCAGAGATCGGTGGCGACGTCATGAGCCAGATCTTTGAGTTCTTTTCGAAAGTCGATAACCCAGGAAAAATATATGCATAAGTTTGAAGACGCCGCCCGCAGTTTGACGGAAGGCAAGCCCATCCTTCTCTACGACTTTGACGACAGAGAAGCCGAAACCGACCTCATTTATCTCGCTGAGAACATCGACGAAAAGGCGGTCGCTGATTTGCGTCTGAATGCAGGCGCGCCCCTAACGGTCTATATCAGTTGGGAGATGGGCCAAGCCTTGGGGTTAGATACTTATCTCGACTTCGTATCCGAGAATGCCGATGCCAGTTCGATCTATGGGGCCCTTTCCAAACCCACACCGGGCTTTGCTCCCCGATTCTCCATCACACTGGATTTCAGGGAGAACAAGACCGGCTGTTCCCACGTTGAGACTGCCCGCACGATCCGCGAGCTCTGTACGCTGTTGAAAGATGGCGATGCCAAGAACTTCGCTCAGCTGTTTCGAGCGCCAGGCCACATTCCTCTCATCATTGGCTCAAAAGGGCTACTGAAGGAGCGAAATGGGCACACAGAACTGATCATGGCCTTCGCCATCAACCAAGGCCTGTTCCCAATGGTAGTCGCGTCCGAGATGATTGACGCCGAGTCCGGCCATTCGACATCTCTTGAAGATGCTCGCAAGTATGGTGAGCAGCGCGGTCTCGATTTCATTGGTGGTGATGAGCTCATGGAGGCGTATGGATGACCGACACGTTCATGGCAGACGCACCTCAAATCCCCGACGTCACCGCAGCAGAGCCAATTCCCGCGTCCGCCATGTCCGAGGTAAACCGGATCTTGGGCAACGGGGATCTCTACCGCTATTCAACCGCGGACTCTCCTGTGACCCAGCTTGAGAGTGAATTCGCTGCAAAGATTGGAAGTCGCTATGCGCTTGCGGTCTCATCTTGTTCAGCAGCGTTGTTCCTATCACTGATGGCCTTGGACCTACCGCCCGGGGCGAAAGTGATGATCCCGGCCTTTACCTTTGTGGCTGTGCCCTCGGCAGTGGTTCATGCAGATTGCGTGCCTGTGTTGTGCGAGTGCCGTTCGAACTACCGGATAGATCTGGAAGATTTCCATCGGAAACTGTCAGGCGTCGATGCCGTTCTGATCAGTCACATGCGGGGCCACACATCAGATATGGACGCCATCATGGCTGCATGTGACGCGGCCGGCATACCCGTTGTCGAAGATGC
>ERZ1740062.555-NODE-555-length-19451-cov-4.567488_pt1 | contig 19451 bp, 20 predicted proteins | sample MGYA00581741_ERZ1740062 | MGnify/ENA primary metagenome ERZ1740062 (study PRJEB43018, sample SAMN04849747) | marine metagenome | isolation source: floating plastic debris | place: Pacific Ocean | collected 2008-09-01 | study: EMG produced TPA metagenomics assembly...
GCACCTGTGTGGCCAGTAATTATCCAGAGCAAAGAGCGTCCGATAGCACGGAGGATGCGGAGACTAGATTCTGGGGATTGATTTGAAGGAACTGAAATTGAGGTAAAAGTAATACCTTGGCTACCCAAGACAAAGAAGGCAATGGCTTTGGCTCTGGGCATATGATAGTCAGAAGTAATTAAGTATATATGGTGAATTTTTTGCTTTCGCAAGTCAGTCACTAAAGAAGTAAAGTTAGTTACTGTATCAACTGCACGAGAGTCTTTTGTAATTCTTGTATCCCTGATGTTGGCTGCTTGAAAAGTTGCATAAATCCTCTTTTGAGATTGTCGAGAAGAAACCCAGATTTTTAAAGATCGACGCTTTTTAGCAAAATTAGCAGTAAATTTTTCTCTTTTTGGAGTACCGCCTAGCACGAGAATTGCTTGAGGAGAAGGAGATTGATAGTAAGCTATTGCAAGTTTTACAGGTATTATCCCAATTATGAACAGGATAATGGTAAATGCGGCTAATAAGAAAAAACGGTAACGTCTAATTTTCATAAAAAAAATATTCTTCAAACCATCTTTATTTTAGGGCTGAAAAATCATTTTTATCTAAAGGATTCTAGGCAATTATCAAGCTTTTGGATAGCTCACCATTCGTAACCCAATTGATTAAGAGTTGATTCCATGTAGGGTCTAATTTCTTCAAGGGTAGCTTGATTCAAAAGTTTACGCCATTTATTCTGTCTGCTGGGATCTACAGTACTTTCAACATAATTGATTAAATTGTCTGCATCTGAAAGTTCTGCAAAATCAATAATATTACTCATGATTTCTCGCGGTCGAGCCATCATTTCTTCGTAATAAAATCTGTAATAAAGATTGGAATCTATTAAAGCGCCGTCATTAATAGCTTGATTAATTGTTGCAGCCCATTGTTTCGCAAGTATGACATTAGGAGGATCTTGTTTTATCCATTCGCGCCAACCTTGAGGTCTAGGTCCCCATAAATTAAAAGGACGTCCTGTTAATTTAGATTTTAATATTTCTGCAATACGTGGTACATGAGTTGGTACTTCCGATATTGGGGTTTCTAACAACATCTCTAGCAATCGGCGATTTAGCAATTCTTGTGGATAGTAACCAGTATTGAGTATTTCCTGTGCCGAATTAAATACAGAACGTCCATCACGGATAATATGTAAAATTTTTGCTTCCGGATAGACAGCACGAATAAAAGAGAGACGAAGGCAATTACTAGGTGTTTTTTCTAATAGACGTTTTTTTCCTTGATCTTTTACGAATTTATGAAATCTTTGACGAATATGGTTAATAATTCTAGGAGTTGCATTGATTTTGGTGAGTACATCATCGGGTTTATAGTTATTTCCCCATGACCATACATATCGTGGTTCTACCCAGTATGCTAAGCCGGGATGACCCGATAGTACTTGTCCCAACCAAGTTGTTCCTGAGCGATGTGTACCTATTAAAATTACTGGTGACATAGTATATAAGTATTGCAAAAATTCAATTTGATTAAAAATTATGTTTATTGATAACCGATTGATAAGCAGATACTAATTTATGGGTAATAACATTCCAGGAATATTTTTGATTTACTAGGTTTCGAGCATTCTGTCCTAATTCATATCTATAGTCAGGATTTGTAAGCAACTCTAAAATTGATTTCGTTAGGTTATTTACTTCTCCCTCTGAAACTAAGCCTGCTTTTTCTTTATTAATCTCTGGTGCAATCTGAATATCCGGAGTTATAACAACAGGTAAACCAGCAGCCATAGCTTCAACAACTGCGACTCCAAAGTTTTCGGTAAAAGAAGGAAGTACAAAAATATCTGAACCATGTAACAGTAATTGTTTGTTCTCTCCAGCAACAAAACCCGCAAAAGAAACATGATTAACCAAGTCTAAGGATACTACTAATTTTTTCAAGTAGTTTTCATAATCAGGTTCGCCTGAACCTGCCACAATTAGATGTACATCGTATTTATTAGTAATTATTTGACTAACTGCTTCCATCAAAAGGTCAGGTCGTTTTACGTGATGGAGACGAGCAAGAAAAAGTATTATTGGCTTGTGAATACTAATATCATAGGTTTTGCATAATTTTAACTTTGCTTCTGGGTAATTTCCTTGTTCTTCTACTCCTAAAGGTAATTCAAAAGTAGGTGTGTTCAAACCAAAACGTCGAACATCGGCTGCTTCACCATCTGTAGTACAATGAATTGCTGAAGCATATTTAAGATTTTTTTGTTCTATTAAGGCAAAATACGCTTGCTTTTTTAAACGACTTTGATTCAGTGCCCAAGAGGAAAGTTGACCGATGGTACTAACTACATATGGAAGTTTTTGAGTTCGAGCTATTGCACCTGCACATGTAGAAGCGTATGTAAAAAGATAATGAGTATGAATAATGTCGTATCTATTCATATGCTTCCGTAGCCATGAAGTTAATTGACTAGAAAAACCATATTCTCTAATCGGTTCAATACTTGAGACAAAACGAGGAAAGAACCGAACTGGTACTTCCTCGAATTCCGTTAGCTCTTCTAAAGGAACATCTAGAAGGTCAACTCCATTATCATTAGTGGTAGCAATCTCTGCTTCAACACCATATCTACGTAGAGATTTCACCATTTCTATTGCAGCATGGCTAGGACCACCACGAACTGAAGCTATAGAATGAATTACGTGAAGAACTTTCATATTTAATTTATTTAGTAATATTAAACTTTTACTTTGGTGATAATTTACGATTTAAGCTTTTATAAGCTTGAAGAATATGCTTGGTATTTTTCTTGCCTAATACTTTTTGAAATACATGAAATTGTAAAATCACCTTGATATATCTCCAATACCAGCCTAGAGGTATAATATATATATGATTTACAATTCTCGCTTTTCTATATTCTTGTAAAACCTTGAGTCTATTATCGGGGGAATTACTAATGCCTCCCAATTGCATAGCAGCAATAACAACGTTAGATAAAAAATAAGGTTTTTTTGACTTTAATTCACGTAGTATTAATTCATAATCGCCAGCTATTCTAAAAGATTCATCAAACAATCCATGTTTTTTGAATAAATCGCGATGATGAAAAATTCCTTGATGACATATGCAAGAAGCTTGAAAGTAATTTTTCTTTGCTTTTTCCCAAGGTTGATTTACAAAATCTAGAACCTCACGATTTTTTGAAACTATAGACACTTGCCCGTAGGCTACACAAAACTGATTAGAAATATCTGTTTAGTGGTGAGCGACGATACTTAATGTGTGATGACTCCAAAAATAATCGTCTGAACCTAAAAAATAAATCCAATCTCCTTTCGCATGTTTAATTCCTTTATTAAAAGCATGATATATTCCTCTATCTGGTTCTGATTCCCAGTAATCAATTTTTTTATCATTTACCTTTAATAGCTCAACTGTTCCATCATTTGAGCCTCCATCTATAATAATTATTTGTTTATCTGAATAGTCTTGAGCAAAAATACTATCAATACAAGACTGTAAAGTCTTAACACGATTAAATACAGCAACGATAATCGAGAAAGATACTTTATTTGTATGTTTTTTATTTATACTCATTTAATTTATATCTGTTCTGTGAGGTAAAATATTTTTCAACTAAACACTGTGAGTCTTGTCAATAATTCTGAATATACTCTAATACAGTACTCATGCTGATTGTATCAAAAACGTCCTTTAATACTCTTTTCCCACGCTTTATTTATTTTACGAGGATTTTGTTTAATCAAAAATTGACAAACGATCAGAAGAATTATTGCAATATGGAAATATCTGATTAACAGAGCGCTATAAAATATGCTCATGACTAACCAAACAAGAGAAAGAATATATAAAGAAAGCAAAAATGGAGATCTTAAGTATCTAACTTCTAAACGACCGATAAAAAATCCTGATAAATAAGAAGCTATTGGAGCACCTATCCATCCGAAGTCAATGACATAATCACGGACAAAGGTTCCCCAAACATTCCAAAACATTCCAAAATATCGATAGCTATCTTCAACTTCATTTTTCCAAGCAAACCAGTCTGCATTTGGGAAACGCTGAGCAATGAAGCTAAATTGGTACCCACCCATTAATGGATGGGGTTTGTATACTTCAAAAAATGGTGGAAAATGGTAAATAGCAGTAGATATATTGGAAAATGTTCTGTATATACCATAGGTTAAATATAAGTTAGTATCACTTTTAGTTTTAATGCCAAAACCACTAAGAAATAGACTAATATTTTCTAAGTCTCGGAATAATACTTCAAGTCTAGAAGATTCTCTAAAAAATACCCAGGCTGACATCGCAGAAACAAATAGCGTTCCTAAAATAGTAATGGTAACTATAAATTTTAGTTTATACTTTAAAAAGATTAATTTTTGATGTTTTACAAAAAAACTTAGAATCAAAGGCAAACAGAAAATCAATACTGATATTCGACCACCTGTTACTAAGGCTCTCAATAGCGAGCCAAATACAGGCAAAATAGAGAAAAGAGTTTTCTGAACTCCATGCTGACGAGTCCATGGGATAAGCGAAACTCCGATGATCCCAAAAGCGCTTCCAAATAGAGAAATGTAGGCTGATAAACCACCACGAGTATCTAATTCTCCGGAGGTATGTAGAGCGCGTTGCGTCTCCAAATCTGCTGATACACCTCCAGCAGCAGCAAAAGAGACTATACCAGCAACAAAGCCTATGAAACACAATGAGTTGATAATACCTACGCTATCAAGACTATAAATATCTAAATGTAGCTGTTGAGATCTTCGTAATCCGAGCCTGCCTGAATTACCTAATATTAGCCCTAGAAAAAGTAAAGACAAGCATAAGAACATAAAAAGGTAAGAATCTGTCTTATCAATTTCCACAGACTTGAACCCAAAAGTCTCAAGTACAAGTAAAAAGGCATAACAAAATATAGCTAGACTCCAGACGAAAAATAATAATATAATAGAAGGTCTTAGTTTTGATAAATAAATGCTCTTCATATGATATACACCGGAAACAAAAAAAGAAGTTTGATGTATTTATGCTACAAAAAAGTAAATTTACTGAAAAGCATAAAATTTATCTTGATAAAGAATAGTGATAAATGATAAGCATTAATAAATTCATCAAGACTGATTCTCGGAAAAATTTCAAGACAACCACCTTCTGTAGCATTAACTATACTTCTTTCTGCTGTAATGTATACGTCCTTTGCTAAAGAATAACAAATCTCGCTTTGAGTAATATCTGGTAATTGCCACTTTACCCCTCCAGCAAAGTAGTTTGGATCAAAATGATTTTCATCCTTCTTTCCAGAAACAACAGTTGCATTAGCTTTTCCTTTAGTCGCAAAATTATGATCGCAGCCAATTAAAGCAATTTTGCTGAAACCCATATGAAATGCTAATTGCATTGCCATAAAAGTCACTGTTGGACCTTGGTATACACTTAAAGAACAATCTCTAGCAAATTTAAACTGACCAGAAGATTTAATGAAAGTTACATTATCTCGTTTTCGCACAAACTTAAGACCATAGCTATTAATGAAAAGAGGAATATTCGTTTCGTTAAAAAACTTGGCATTTTGCTCAATTACGAAGGAATTAACTGCCACAATGCATGATGGTCTAAAATTAGATTTGTCAAAAAGCAAATTAATTTTATTTAAACCAAAGGTAAAAACACCTTCTAGAAGAGATAAATCAGTTTTCAATAAACTAGGACCATTGCAAACAATGACAGCCTTCTGTCCATCATATCTATCCTTCCAAGATTTGAATATTTTACGCGATCGCCAAGATTCTGGGTTCAAATCCCACTTAAGACGATTCCAGATTTCAAAAGCACCATAACGATAGGGGTTAATCGTCGGACGTTGAGTTAGGATTGGATTGATATCAGACATAGGATTGAGGATTATAGGAAATTTGTTTTATATAGTGCAATAGTACTGCTAAAAGAAATTAGTATTACAGTTCAGAGTTTCATAATTGCTAAATGCTTGTAACCCATTGCAAAAAAGTGCGATTGCGAAAAATCCTAACTAGATTTTGGTAATCTGAGAAGGTAGGATATCGCTAAACTATTGATTGTTAATGAGCAAGCTGACCAGTACCAATGGTGATTGCGAAGACATTTAAGCGTTTGATTCAGTCAGCCTTGGTCATTTCCAGTCCATTTTGTGGAAATAGCATTAAGTTCTTTTGGGGAATAAAAGTGCTGTGCATATTTAGAAGCAAGCATTTTTTCCACATATTCAGTTGGAAGCTTAATAGAACTTATTAATTGTTTGTACACATCAGCATATTCCTTGGACGATGCTTCATTAAAGTTTAAAAGGCTGATTGATTCTATCCCCAAAAATTTTGCAATACATTTTTCTTTTAGACTATCATCAAGATCATGTCTCATGATTAGCAGATTATATAGGGGAGCATTAATAACTTGGTGTCCCTGTTGCTGAGGAAAAGTATGCTGGTAGATATCTATATCAGTAATAGATTTCATTTCAACATCGAACCACTCTAATGGGACATTATGGTCATACTTCTCTATAAAATCTACAATCAATTGTTCTATGTTAGGAATATCGTGAGCATCTTTAATTCTTTGAAAAAATTGTAAGTTCTGAAAATAAGCAGAAATATTTCTGGCAATGGGCTCGCGAACAAGAGTTATGATTTTTACGGTTCTTGTAGGAGTTTTAAAAAGCTTATCGTACAAAAATATACCCTGATTATCTTTAGGAAGTAAGTTGCCTTGCAAAAAATACTTTTCTCTAATCTTGGCGATGTTTTCTGGATTAAGACGATGTACATGAAACAAATCAATATCTGCTACTTGTTTCAGGCTTTTATAGACGGAAGAAGATGCGACTTTCCCCATTTGATATACTAAGACTGGGTTGGAAAGTTTTTTCAAACGAAGCTTGGTAAAATTAACAATGAGATCGGAAATATGCTCGATCTTATATTTGAGTAATTTCATAGATAATTCAAGAAGTTTATGGTTAGACTTTTAACAAATAAAATCGTAATTAGAAAAAAGGTCAAACTCCATTAACAAGAGGAAGATTGCTTTTAAATAAACTAAAATCAATACACGAATTTTTAGAAGTAAAAAAATGTGGTAGTAAAATAAATCATAATGACAGCTAAGGGAGTCAACATTGCTGAACGTTCAAATGACCAAAATTTTAATCCGAAAGCTTTATATGAGTGTTTAGCCGAATACCAACAGTAAAATCCCAAGTAACCAGCCAAAGTTCCCACAGGAAAAGCGTAAACTCCAATTTGCTTAAACAAAGCAAGACTGACAACAAGATAAATAACCCCAGAAACTCCATTGGCAATATGCCAAATAATATGATTTGTCGTGCTATAAAGCTGAATGTGCATCGCTCCATAGCGTTCGGCAAACATACCCAAACCCATTAAACTCCATAACAAAGGACTTACAAATTCTGCATTACTACCAATTAACTTAAGTAATGGAGTTACAAATATTGCCAACCCAATGAACCCAGCGACATAAGTCCAGTAAGCTAAAAGCATACCTCGCTTTGCTACATTCACCTGTTGCTTTAAATTTCCCTCTGAACGAAGCTTCGCTAAAACAGGAAGTTTACTATAAAAAGGAGCTTGGCAAAAATGACGAACCGTTTGAATCAGTCGCAAAGCCAGTAAATAAGAAGCCACTCCCGAAGCGTTACCGACTTGAGCATAGATAATTCCACTAAGTTGAACTAAACCATAGCTCATAAATACACCCAACCCACTACGCCAAGCGCTAGACCATACTGCTTGAAAAACTATAGGGTCGATTTTTTTATAAGTAAATCGCTTAAATTTACCATTTTCAATAGTTCTACATAACCAACGATTTCGCAGAATATTTAGCACCAACCAGCTCTGATTAGCAATTACTAATTCCAGTAAACTACCACTGAGCAACAAAACTATCAAACTGGTTACGATTGCACCTAAAGATGACAACATTTCCCATCGCCGTAGTAATGCAATCTGGTTTACTCCCTGAAGATAAGAATTATAAGCGTTTCCTAGAAGGGTGAGAGTTGAAGCTAGTAGAATTATGCTCCAAGCTATCCAGCCAGAAGTGACATCAGCTATTGTAGAGATTGGCTTAAGCAGTGCCCAAGTTCCCAATGTAACTAATAGAAGAATTAAAATGACCGTCAAGCGTAAGTATATTGCTTGCATAGTAGAACAAATTTGTTCTATGGTATCCCAATTAGGTTCCCTCGACTTAGCTGAATATTTAATACTACGAAGGTCTTTGAGTTCAGATGTACTCAATCCTCCCATCCCATAAGCAATCACTCTTGAGAAAGTTGGACTAAATCCCACGTCAGCCAGCCTTTGCAAACCAATAATTATACTAAATAAGTACCAAAGTGCTATTTCCTCGGTATTCAACCGAGTTAGTACCAATGGTAGAACAAGTACTAAACTAAGGGACTTAGTTGTGAAACTACTCCAAGTCATCAAGGTAGGAGAATTCCAAATTCGCAAGATTAGCTTCTGCATGATTACTGTTACTAGTAAGCTTCACAACTAAAGTTAATCATCACGATTAAAAGCTATTAAAATTGGAAACTGGCAATTTTTCGGAGTATGTATTCATTGCCATCTTCCTTGGACCGTATTTCTTTTGATGATTTCTGAGTTTAGGAATAATCCTAACAGTCTTAGCAACGAATTTTAAAATATTACCTTTATATGCTGACTGAAGTAAATTAAGTGCTTCAGGTGTCAGTTCAGCTAAATTAGATGCATGAATTATATGCTCATTTTCGTATAACTGACGATTCCTTTCTGTAGGAGGATACATCGGTTGCAATTGTTGATTAGTATCTCTAACAATGATATTAACTCCATCCCACCAACCTTTTCTAGCTTCTTGCTCTTTGGCAGAAGTCATATTTTTAGGATGACATTCTGTATAAGCTTCAAAAACTAATTTATACTCAGGATGAGTAATTAAAAAATCTCTGTTTGCTTGACGCACATGCCTGTAGTTACAGTCGTCAATTATAATCACAGCCTGTTCGTGCAAATAAGGTAAAGCTAATTGCAAACACATTAATTGACTGCGATAATCGTGAGGACCATCAATAAAATAAACTCCTATTTTTTTATTACCTATTTCATTATTTAAGGCTTCTAAAGCATCTTCATAATCTTTATTAATGATAGTAGTATTTTTTATATTCAGCTTGTTAATTCGGTTCTTAACAATATCAAAATTTTCATTATTTGGGTCAAAAAATGCAAAATTATCTATTCCATAGCAAGGAATATTTTGACAAGCATTTGCTACAGATAGTAAAGTTAACCCTTGAAATACACCTACCTCTAAATAGCAAGTATCTTTTTCTTCTGCAAACACAGAAGCAAGTCTTTGAAGTGAACCGGCTAACTTATCCCCAGAGAATCCAGATAGAACTTCATTTTTAGTTCCAGGCATTAAACCATTAGACTCAGCATCTTTAATTGCTTCTATAATTTTCTCTAACATATATTTTCCTACAATTAAATATAACTAAAAATAATTTCTAAACCGGGTCATGTAACCTAACCCCAATCCCCCCATCAACACTCAAAGAAGCCCCACTAATAAAACTCGCTTGCTCAGACACCAAAAACAACGCCACCCGAGCAACTTCCTCCGGTTGTGCAATCCTCTCCAAAGGATGCATCTTCGACAATTGCTGAAACTCTTCTTCCTTCCCCTTAAACCCAGCCAACAACATTGGTGTAGCAGTTGCAGCAGGACAAATAGCATTTATCCTCAACTTAGCACCCAAGTCTATTGTCATTGCTTGTGTAAAACCCACCAAAGCACTTTTACTAGTGGCATAACAAACAAATCCAGGTTTAGTATATGTAGCATGAATACTGGCTATATTTACTACCGAACCTACAGCATTTTGTAATTCTGATAACAACCCTTCAATTTATACAAAAGACGCAACCAAATTTACATATAGCGTTTTTTGCCAGTCCTCTACTTGGATATCCTCCGTCTTGCCCAGAATTTGAACGGCAGCATTATTTACCAATGCAAACAGACCTTGTTCCTGCAAATACCCACGCACTTGAGTAAAAAATACTTCCCGAAATTGGGAATCAGTGCAAAGAGCTTCCATATCAGCATTAATAAAAGCATCGCATATGCAAGAACCAGAAACTCTATCTGTAGCAATCACAAAATAACCAGCTTCCTTAAAAGTCTGACATAAAGCCTGACCAATACCGCCATTTGCTCCGGTTATCAAGACAGATTTGGACATCCGAACTACTTAACTCCTAAGAAATCGAACAATAAACTTACCGCTTTTTCACTAGCGCGACGCACACCATCTACAGTATTAGAACCATTGTGAGAACCAAAAATACACCGCTCGTACTGTCGTAGAGGTGAATCTGTAGGTAATGGTTCCACCTCAAATACATCTAGCGCAGCAGAATGTACCTGACCGGAAGCTAATGCTTGTGCTAAAGCAGCTTCATCAATCAAAGGTCCCCGTGCTACATTCACAACTCGTACCCCATGCTTTGCTTGAGCTAAAGTTTCAGCATTTAACATATGCCAGTTATCTTTAGTCAACGCACAAGTCAGTACAATAAAATCAGCCTCTTCAATTCTTTCAGCCCACTGTGCAGATTGTACCGCTTCCAAGCCAAACGCGGGTTGAAAATAGGGGTCATAAGCAATCACCTGCATATCAGCCGCCAAAAGCCGCTTTGCAGTACTGCGACCAATATCACCAAAACCCACCAATGCGACGGTTTTACCAGCAAGAGAAATCCCAGAAGGCTTTAACCATTTCCCCTCTCGGACACCACGGTCAATTATAAAAGTTTGTCGTGCTAAAGCAGTGACATATCCCATGGCAATATCAGCAACTTCACCACCAAACATCCGGGGAGTATTGGTAACGGGAATCTCTAATTCCTTTGCTGCGACAAAATCTACATTGTCAACACCCACACCCCATTTGACAGCAGCTCTTAGCTTACCAGCTTTACCAGCAGCAAACACATCATGATTTGCAGGATCGTCCCCAATAATCCAAGCATCATATTGAGGAACTAAAGTTTTCAGTTCCTCCACAGATAAAATTTGGACAACCTCGGGACAATCAACTTCAATACCCTTAGCAGTAAACAATGGCTTAAACTCTTCGATTAAACCAATCATTGGCGGACAGGTGACTAATATTTTCATGCCTTAAACTACCTCCGCAACTGAAGATTTACAAGTATACTGGGCAACAGCTTCAGCTAAATCCCAATCAGTTTGGTCATCAATATCGATAGATTCCAAACGAGGAGTTTCAAACATAATTGGTTTTTTACCGATTCTAGCGTTAGTCCCAGCAAAACTTTCCGCAGTAAAAATATAGAGATTAGAATTTTCCTCAAACCAAGGTTCCAAATCCTGAGTTCTAATCAAATTATTAGGATCGTGGTTAACCGCTGTTCCATCTTCACGGTAAAAACGAGTTTGAAACTTATTTACAGTAAACAAAGAATCAGCACTACCTTTTGATTTTGCATCTAGAAATTCCTGCAAAGCAGATTGAATAGTACCAGCACCCAACAAAGGATTAGTGGTATGAGTCATTAAATAAACATCCCCAGGAACATTAGCAATATCATCAGCTAAAATCAAATTCATGCTGACAAAATCACCGCAAATTTCTGGTTTTCTATCTCTAATTAAAACTCGTTCAGACTGTACCAAATTATTTTCCGCTAAAATTTGGCGAGCATCAGTATTAATTACAACCTGTGATATTTCTGGTATCGAAAGTAAAGAATCTAAAATCCACTTAAATAATGGTTTGTCGTTCAACGGCTTAAAGTTTTTTCCTTTCACTCGCTCACTGTTAGCCTTCATTGGCAACAGAGCAACTACTTTTTTACTAGTCATTTATATACCAATTTCTTACGATAACAAAGACATTCAAACCCTTCGAGGAGATAAAACCTTCAATCTCCCTAAACTGAATGGCACTAAGATAAGCTTCCAGACCAAACCGGCAAATTTTCGGACACACTAACAGAAGCATCAATGTATTTGCTCGTACTCTTTTACCTTTAACGCATAATCAATCACTCTATTTTTATTACTTGATAAGACATTATTGTCTACTCGTGAAAGACTACGAGGGTAGTAAAAAGTTTGTCTTAACTGTTTGGTAATAACACTGCTTTGAACATAACCTCGATAGGTTCCCCAAAATTGCATGAAACGAAAAATAGGAATTGAGAAGAGGTTTTTGAACAGCAGTTTATCATATAATGCATGATAATAATCACTGACAACATTACTAAAAAAGAGACGAATAAAATCCCATAAATTAAATTTTTCTTCAGGGAAAATTCTTTTAAGCGCCAATGCTTCTCTTCGATAACGATTGTATATTCTAAGGGGTGACTCATCATGAACATGGGCAATTTCAGCTTCTGCGATATAGGCAATGAGATAGCCTAGTTGCATAACTTGTTTAGCCCAAGCTAAATCTTCCAAACCAGTCAGACTCTCATCGTAAGGTAATTTTTCCCAAAGTGAGCGCCGAATACAAGAATTTGCATTGTTACAAAAGGGATGATTCTGGTTAAAGTTAGACTGTTCTGGAAACCATTTAGCGAAAACTTGATGTTCGGAATACTTCGTAACTTCATTTCCCCGTTGCTTTCCATAAATTAACCCTACTCGGGAATCCGAAAATGGAGCTATTATATGCTCTAACCAATCCTTATAAATTGGATAAACGTGGGCGCTAGAAATAACAATAAATTCACCTTTAGCCTGCTGACAACCTATATTTAATGCCCTTCCGAAAGAAAATTCTTCTGGTTTGATAGAAATTAATTTAACTGGAAAACAAGACGCGATTGCAACAGTTGAATCAGTTGAACCTGAATCTACGACAATAATTTCTATATTATTCATCGTCTGTTGCATGATTCCACTTAGCAATCGACCGATATGTTGTTCCTCGTTGTAGCAACGAATTACAATTGAAATTAAATTATTTGAGACCATTGTTCTATTTGGTCAGTAATTTTTAATAGTATAGATTTCGGAAATAATAATAATTAATGTTAAGATTTGAGCAACTAACAGTATCGGATGGGAAAAATTTCAAATAACAATATTAATAATCTCAGTTTACAACCCCAAAATCTCTCGTACTCCCAACCCCCCTAGCACTCCTCAAAGTAAACTCACCCACCGAAGGATTCCCCCCCGGATAAACCACTCCATCAACCTGCAACCAAAGCTCCCTCGGTGCAACCGAAACCATATATCTGCCCTTCTCAAACTTCCTCACGTGATACCATTTAGTTTCCTGACACTCCTCGCACCAAAAAGCCTCCAGCCACTCCCCCGCAAGAGAAACAGCAGTCTTACTTTTTACCAAAATCATCGCACTGCGACGATTCACACCGCGCTGCTGCAACTGTCCGGCTCGGTCAGCAAACAATGGATATTTTTGAGAAACACTATTGAGATAACATCCATGAACTGGACAATATATAGCTCTTTTTTTAGAACGATTCCGATTTCGGTTACACCTCTTCCCCACTTCGGCCCTCCTCATAAACAGATAATAAACAAGAAGAAGGTTGCGCTGGAGGGACTGAGATTCACGCTAGTTACAGCAGAACCATCAAAGCCCAACTCCGACAATCAATTTTAGATTTTGGATTTTGGATTAATTCAACAGGATATTCTTAATTTATGCAGTAATAACTACAAATTTAATTGAATTATTAATTTCTGTTGAATTGTAATTAATCAGACGAATTTAAGATTAATTTAAGTTTATACAAAAACAAAAAAACTAGGATCTTAAATTGCTTTTATATTGGTGATAGATACCTGAATTAAGTATTTATTTCTGTCTCAAATACATTAACATTCTTCGATAAATTAGCAAGTAATGTGCATAACTTAAAATGAATTTTTTCCAGTTTATTTTTCTTTGGATAATAGAATTTGAGAATGTTTGATGGGGAATTGGGTATAAAAAAACGATAGGTTAATGTTCGACCACATAAGTTATGAGGGGTAAATAAAGGTTCGTAGTTGCGCGGTCTTCGCCAATTATATATGGTATCAGAGCAATCAATCGCGGTACGAGAACCCCTCAAAATTAATGTGGTGGGATATTTTATTTCTTGGATCTCCCTAATATTCCATTTCATTAATTCTGCGGGGTTCATTTTCTCGATAAATTTCGAGAGATGTAGCACTCCTAACTCTCTACATTCTGTCAAAACTAATAAAAAAGACGACTACTCTACAACTCGATGTAAAACTTCCAAATATTCCTTAGCTATAACTTCAGGAGTAAAATATGACTGCATATACTGTCGAGCAGACCGGCCCAGAGTCTCGGCTAACTGTCGATTTTGACTTAACGAACAAATAAAATCAGCTAAACCTTGACTATCTCCATTATCAAAAGTTTGACCGCAGTTACCCTCTGCAATTAGCTGTTTGAGATATGAATGCTGCGGACAGACAACAGCTACAGGTCTTCCGGTAGCTAAAGCTGGATAAAGTTTACTGGGAGCAACTAAACTTTCAAAGCCTTTATCCATACTGACTAAAGATAAGTCGCAAGCCGTAAGGGAATAGGGCAAATCAGATTTTTCTTGATAAGGAAGAAATTGGAAGTTATTTAAACCCAGTTGTCTGACTTCCTGTATCAATACTTTCTTTTTAGCCCCACCACCTACGCATAAAAACTGAATCGGCTCATCTTTGAGTAATTCGGCTGCTTCTAAAATAGTGTCAATATCGTGGCATCGTCCCATATTTCCGGAATAGAGAACGGTAAATTTATCCACGGTATTGTATTCTCGTGCAAACCAATTATCTTGTTTGTGGATAGGGACAATTTTCTTCGCGTCTCCCCAACTATGAATTACCGATATTTTGTCAGCACCTTGCGGACAGATATCCGACACTCGCTGTTTCATTTCTGGACTAAGAACGATAATTTGAGCAGCTTCTTGCCAAACTTTACGGTTTACAATCTGCCAAAATCTTCCCAACCAGTGGTTTTCTGGAATTACATTTAAAGCTATAGCTATGTCTGGATAAAGGTCGTAGAGGAGACAGACATAGGGAAGTTTAAATAATTTATGGGTCAGATATCCTAAAACAGGTAAAAATGGTGGTGCTGTAGTTACTAATAAAATATTGTGTTGACGGGAATGTCTGAGTAGATGAAGCGCAGCACGTAAGGTAAACAATACACCGCTTAAAGCTTTACCGCGAATTCTTTGATACCAAACTTGAGTAGCACGGGTGCGTTGAATTCTTACTTGTCCGGATTGTTCTCGGGCTGGAGCATTCTTTGTTTCAAATGCGTAACCTGGCTGACCTGTAAATACTTCAATCTCTATACCTAAATATCCCAAATGTCTTGTAAGTTCTTCAAGTAGCTGTCCTGTAGCAGCATAATCTGGGGGAAAGAACTGGGTTATTAAAGATAATTTGATTAACTCTTTAGTTTTTGGGTGATTACATTGTTTTATATCCGACAAAATAGAATTATTTTGCAGTTCTTTTTGAGTCCCAATATTCTGTTTTTTTCTTTGAAGGTTAAAAATTTTAGAGTTTTTTCGGTCTCGCTTGCTAGATGTCATTTGCACTATATTCCTAAAGAATAAAAAGTTTTGGAACACACATCGGCTTATACATGGAATATTTACTCACAAGATGAATTGCATTTGATTAATTTCTACGTTTTTAATTCGTTAACTAATAATCATTTGCTGATTAACTTAAATTCATTTGTGTATTTATTGGAGACAATACCTGGTATAAATACTGCATATGTTTACTAACAAAATACTTTATAAGGGGAGCATCCCAAATGTGTAAAACATTATTTGTCATTGCGAGTGTAACGACGCATTCACGGAAGGTGTGGATCATCACAAGACTTTGAGATTGCTTCACGCAGTGAACAATGACTAACCAAAATCTTGATTGTGCAAAATTGGGATGCTCCCTTTGTAAGAGTATTTCTATACTCATATGCTGTAAAGTTAAATAGCTATAAACTTCCTAGCGAAAAATATCTTACAGTAAAGATAGTCTGCTAAAACAGACATAAATCAGTATGAATGATAAATTACTTTTAGCAACTATAAAGGAAAACAAATTGAAGAAAATTTAATTCCTTTTCTTACTAAAAATATAAAATATAAACTTGTCTATATAAAATAAAGATAAGTCTCATGAATTGTTGATAGTTGTCATCAAAAATACAATTATTAAAACGAAAATTGATTAGCACTATTTTAAGTAAAAATACCTTTAATCGTAAAAATATAAACTGCAACACATATATCAAAAATATTTTGTGTATTTTGAAAAAAATGTAGTAATTATCATTGGCTACTTGTCTTTATATAGTTAAAATCTACAAGAAATTATAAATTATAAAATAGTTTTATTTTTCTAGTAATTCGATTATTCAGAATCCTTTAGATTTAAAATTTGATTCTTCCGAGTTAATGCTGCAAAAAAATTAGTCACTATATCTGAGTAAATAATGCAGAATACTTCTCAACCTTTAAACAACAATTTGAACGGACATTCTGCACCTCCATTTCTTCCTCCAGAACCTTTTCCCTGGGCTGAAATGGAAGAGAATGATTGGGATTTGAGCCAGTTACTGGGGCTTCTAAAGCGACGAGCTTTAGTAATTGTGGGGGTTGCAACTACCGTAATGGCTGGTGTTACTTACAAGACACTGACTCAATCACCACAATATGAAAGCAACTTTCGTCTGTTGGTAGAACCTGTAGATGAAAATGACGAGAGCAGTTTGTCAAAACTCACTGCTGCTGTAGACACAAATCTTGGCAAATCCGGTTTGGATTACGAAACCCAGATTGAGGTTCTCAAGAGTCCCGAACTAATGAATGATATTGTTGAGGAACTGCAAGAGAAGTATCCAGAAATTACTTATGAAAATTTGATTAAAGAAGATACTTTAAATATTGTTCGTTTAGGTGAGACTAAAATTATAGAAGTTCGCTATCAAGACGATAGCCCAACTCAAATAAAACAAGTATTAGATACAGTTGCCAAAAACTATTTAAAATACAGTTTAGAAAAACGGCAAACCCAATTAAATCAAGGTATTCGCTTTGTTGAGAAAGAATTACCACCTATTAACAAACAAGTTGATGCATTGCAAAAACAATTACAAGCTTTTCGTCAAGAATACAATTTTTTCGACCCTAACACCCAATCTTCTCAAGTTAGCGAGCAACTGAAATTACTATCAGAACAACGACAGGGAGTCGAACAGCAGTTAGCGAAAGCGAGGGCTAATTTCGCGCTGCTTCAGCAAGAGCAGGGAGCATTAGCCGTTCTAAAAAATGCAACAGTGTATCAGCAGTTGGTTACTCAATTGCGACAGTTGGAAACTGAAATTGCAGAGCAATCAACTCGTTTCCAAGACGATGCTCCCATAATGCAAAGATTAAAAGAGAAGCGACAAAAGTTGATGCCTTTGCTACAGCAAGAAGGACGAAGAATTTTAAATCTTACTCTTTCAGAGGCTTCAAATCAATTCCAGGCTTTAGAAGTGCAGAGTCAACAGCTTTCCGCTGCAGAGCAACATCTCAGTATACAAATCAAGGAATTACCTGCTTTAGCCCGAAGATACACTGAACTACAGCAGCAATTAAAAATAGCTAACGAAAGCTTAAACCGTTTTCTCACAACTCGTCAAAATCTACGAATTGAAGCTGCACAAACAGAGCTTCCTTGGGAGATAATTAAAGCACCGATTCTACCGGAAGACCCTGTATCTCCTAATATTCCACGCAACTTAATTTTGGGATTTGTCGCTAGTGGTCTTTTAGGTATCGGTGCTGCTCTGCTCAGAGAAAAACTAGATAACACTTATCACAATGTTGATGCGCTCAAGGATGACCTCAAATTACCAATACTTGGCGCTCTTCCCATAGATAAAAGCTTGGAGCCAAATAAAAAGGCTAATTCATCTAAAAAAGAATCTTCCGAAGATACACAAATGTTAGATGATACCCCGGATTTTTCTTCTATATTTCATCCCAAATCAACACCAGATAGTTACTCCCAGCAATCCGGACAGTTTGTAGAAGCTTTACGGGTAGTTCATACAAACTTGCAAATGCTTAGCAGTGACCGACAAGTTCGCTCCATAGTTATTAGTTCGGCTTTACCTGGAGATGGAAAGTCCACTGTTGCATACAACCTGGCTCAAGTCGCTGCATCGATGGGACAAAAAGTACTGCTTGTAGATACCGATTTGCGTCGTCCCCAAGTTCATGCTCGAACTGGTCTACCCAATCTGTGGGGATTGAGTAACTTAATATCTGGAAATATGCCAGCAGAAGAGGTAATGCAAGATTTACCCGATATTTATGGATGCTCGGTAATTACTTCTGGTGCAATACCACCCGACGCTACAAGGTTACTTTCTTCTGTCAAAATGAAAGAATTAGTAAAAGAATTCCATCAAAAATTTGACTTAGTAATTTACGATGCTCCACCATTAGTTGGCTTAGCTGATGCTTCATTGGTTGCACCTCATACGGATGGAGTTGTGCTTGTAGTGAGGATAGATAAAACAGAACGTTCTATCGTCAAACAAGCTATAGATAATCTGAAAACATCTCGAACTAATGTTTTAGGAGTTGTTGCGAACGGAGATAAGAGTATGTTCCACAAGTACTATCACAAATATTATCATTCTTAAGAATTGGTAATTGGTAATTGGTAATTGAATTAAGGTCGCGTACCGACCAACTTAAACCGTTACAACAGAAGATGCAAGAATATCTTGATAGCGGTTTGCTTTTAGGTTGGTTGATTAACCCCCAAGATAAACAAGTAGAAATTTATCGTCCTAATCAAGCTGTTGAGATAGTTAAATTTCCGATAGATTTATCTGGAGAGGAAGTTTTACCAGGATTTATTTTGAAGTTACCCCTAAACTGAAAACACGTTCCCAAAAAATTAGAAAAAACTCCGCATAGAGGATAATCCGATATTTTTAAAACTAGGATAAAAAACGCCACGGTGATTTTAGTCATCGTGGTATTTTGTCTTCTAATATACAGAAAACACGGCTGCTAAATCTTAGATTACTGAGTTAAAACTAGTAACGTGAGTTACATTTGTTCATAACACAATAAATATAATGGATTTGCATAATGTAGATAATTATTTACTTCCTACAGATATTAATAAAGTTACCGATTGGGGTGAAGGTTGGAGTTGGTTGGCTGGAGGTACTTGGTTATTTTCTGAACCACAACCGGATATCAAAACTTTAGTAGATATACAGTCTTTGGGGTGGAATGAAATTGAGTTTATTAATT
>ERZ1740062.556-NODE-556-length-19435-cov-3.660836_pt1 | contig 19435 bp, 17 predicted proteins | sample MGYA00581741_ERZ1740062 | MGnify/ENA primary metagenome ERZ1740062 (study PRJEB43018, sample SAMN04849747) | marine metagenome | isolation source: floating plastic debris | place: Pacific Ocean | collected 2008-09-01 | study: EMG produced TPA metagenomics assembly...
CGTGCGTGCATTGGCAACCTCGGTATCAGCTGGCTGCTGGCCTATCATCGAGACAAGCGGCCGCTCATAGAGCAACGCGCTGCCACAACGCGACAGCTCTTGCAGAAACCACCACGGGCCGTGGTCGGCAGTTTCGAATATTCCAACTTTGGTTACATTGTCGCCGGCCATGCGATTGAGCAAATCACCGGTGTCGCGTGGGAGCAATCCCTCAAGGAGCATTTACCGGGACAGTCGATGGCCACCAGCGGGGAGTTTGGTTTCGGACCACCACAGGGCGAGCAACCGATCGGGCATCGGCGATTGCTGTTCTTTGGCGCGGGCGCCGTCGGTCAACGTGTCGACAAAGCAGACAATCCGCCGGCGCTCGGGCCGGCCGGGACGGTCCATGCATCGCTTGCCGGCTGGGCCGGATTTGTTCGTGGCTTTCTGGATCCGGAGCTCGCCGCGCTCACCGACAAACTGACAACGCCACCGACGCCCGACGCAGACTACGCCTTAGGCTGGGGAGTGTACGAGTCGGAGCATTTCGGTCGAGCCATCGGGCACTCCGGCTCAAACACGTTTTGGGTCGCACGGGTCGATGTGTTTCCTGAAGCCGGACTGGCCGTGTTGCTGACAATTAACGAAGGTGACAAAAAGGCGCTGGAGGCCAGTCAAAGTGTTGGCAACGCGATCATCGACGCGCTAGCAGCGCGCGTTAAGCCGTAATGATTGCGGCGGCGGCGCGTTCGCCTGACTCCAGCGCGCCTTCGATACCCCGAGAGAAACGCGCGGTGTGTTCTCCGGCAAATTGCAGCCGCCCTGCGGGTGCTTCCAACGCATTGGCGAAGGTGCGAATCTGGCCGGGTTGCCAACACGCGTACGCGCCACCCGCCCAACGATCCTTGCCCCAGCTCACGAGACGCGCTGGTTGCAACGCGCCTTTGCAGGCGGGTCGAATCTGCTCAAGGTCTGACTGCACGGCAGCGAGTGCCGCGTCCGCTGACATCGCATCGAGTTGTAGTGCCGCGGGACCTGTGATGAAGCACTGAATCATCGTGATGGTCTCGTCGCCATTGCCGCGTAATGCAAAAGCGCGGCCTGCCAGCGAATCGCTCCAGATTGACGGCGGCAGGCCATCGGCTTCCCAGAAGGGACGCGTCGGTACGAAGTACGCACGTACGACACGATTGTAATTCAGCGTATCGATACCGGCGCGTTGCTCCACGGTCAATGGTGCTCGCAGCGACAGTCTTCGGACGGCACTCGTTGGTAACGTACAGATTGCATGAGCTGCGCTAAAGCTGTCGCCTTCCGACGTCCAAATCTGTACGCCATCGGTGTTTACATCAATACGACTCACATCGCTACGGTAGTGGATGCGATCACCCAATGACTCCGCAACGGCGATGGGCAATCGATCGTTGCCGCCATCGACCGTCAGGAGCTTGCCACCCGGCACCGCAATGGCCTTCATGATTTGAAACCACATCAGTGCCGACTGCGATTTTGGATTAGGACCGTAGCCAGGATTGATCCCGTAAGCGAGGCGAAGCTGGTCGTCGTTCCAGCTCAGATGATCGGCGAGCGAAATGTCGTATTGGGCGTAGTCCGGGTCTTTCCAGCTACCCACATCGGGCAGTGGGTTGTCACGCGCCATCGCAGCGAAGGGCAGGGACCAGGGCGGTCTGCCCGCCAGCGGCCCAGCGAATGGGTTACGGGGATGTTCCGCCCATTGCTCAGTACGAATCACCTCACTCTGCAATGAGATCCAAAACTCCGGCTGCGCGCGGCGCATCGGTGCATCTTCGCGCAGCGGGATGTCAAAACGCGTGGCCAGATCGACAAACCGTTGGTAGTTCGAACTGATCTGTGTCCCACCCGCTTCGGGTTGTCCTGGTAAATCGCTCAGCGTTACGATGCGTCCGCCCGGTCGGTCACGCGCCTCCAGGACGATGACCGTCAGCCCTGCATCGACCAGTGTGCGCGCCGCCATCAGACCGGCTAAACCGGCACCTAATACAATGACATCCGCACGCTGCGGTGCGCGGCGACAGCGACTGGCCCCCATCCCGGCGACCGACGCCGTCCCGGCAATCAAAAACCGACGTCGTGTCAGCGCGGCGCCCGTTTTCCTTGTTTTCATGGGTGTGTCTCCGGACTCAGGCGGCGGATCGCGCCCAAAACAAAGCGGCGCCCGAAGGCGCCGCAATGCTCACTGCCTGGACAGCGATTGGTGGTATTAAGGCGTCCATTCGGCGTCGAGATTGACGCCCGAGAACGTTTGATAGGCCCGGATACCGATGTGCCAGGTGCCCGCCTGCGGGTTGCTGATCTGGCAGGTCTCGGTGTTGCCATTGCGGTACGGACGACAATCGTAGTTGCTGGTGGAGGGCTGCGATCCATAGCGCAAATATAGATCAGCGTCGCCGCTGCCGCCAGAAATACGCACGGTCAGACTACTCATACCTTCCGGTATCTCCAGCGTGTAGCGCAACCAATTGCGACGTGATGCCGATAGGTTGTCAGCTCCGGCCTGACCACCTTCGGCGCCACCGCCACTGCTGGGCTCCGTGAACGAGCCCGTCAGGGTGACATTCGAGAAGCTCGCATAGGCGCGCAGCATAACGTGGTAGGTGCCCGCCTGCGGATTGGCAAAGTTGCAGCTCTCGCTATTGCCGTTTCGGTACGGCCGACAATCATAGCTACCGGTGGTCGGCGCACTGCCAAATCGGACGTACAAATCCGCATCGCCACTGCCGCCGCCAATCGAGAACGACAGGTCGCTAGACCCGGCTGGCACCTCGATGGTGAACCGGAGTTCTTGTCCGGTTGCCGCGGACAACCCGGTTACCGGAGACCCATTGGTCAGCTCATTGTTGCCGGTGGGTGGTGGATTGCCACCGCCGCCACCGACGGCCGCGACTGCAGCGGCAGCATCGGCGATACCGGTGCCGCACTGGCCGCACGATGCCGGGAAACTGCGCGCCGTATTGCGGATCGTTGATTCGATCTGGTTGGGTGTCAGGCTTGGATCTTCTGCCTTCATCAGCGCAGCAAGCCCTGCGACATGCGGCGCCGCCATACTGGTGCCCTGATAGAACGCATAATTGTCCGAAGCGGGCCCGTTGCTCCCGGAGTTCAGTGTCGACAAAACGCCGCCGGCCGCACCGAAACGGATATCGCCACCCGGCGCCGCGACATCGACTTCAGAACCGAAGTTCGAGTAGTAGGCGCGCCCGCCGCTTCGGTTGGTCGCCGCCACGGTAATCACGCCCGAACAGTTAGCCGGATTGAAACCCGATGTGTTGGCGTTTGAGTTACCCGCGGCAACGACGATGGTCGAACCGTTGCCGCGTGCCGTGTTGATTGCAGACTGTGTCGTCGCCGAACAGGCGCCACCGCCACCCAGGCTCATGTTGATGACGTCGGCCGGGTTCGCATTGGTCGGTGCACCCGACACGCTGCCACCAGATGCCCAGATGATGCTGTCTGCGATGTCCGACGTATAGCCCCCACAGCGACCCAGCGCACGCAGCGGTACGATCTTCGCCCCGTAAGCAACGCCGGCCACGCCAGTACCGTTGTTAGTCACAGCCGAAATGGTGCCGGCAACATGCGTGCCGTGCCAGCTGCTGCTGCGCGCCGGCTCGCCCGGCCCGCAATCGCCTGCCGCGGAAGCATCACCGGGATCGCGCGCATCGCTATCGCGTCCATTGCCATCGACGGAGACGAATGTGTCCGAGATCATGTCGTAACCGGGCAGAATGTTTGCGTTCAGATCGGTATGTGGCCGGTAGCCCGTATCGATCACAGCGACGACAACACCCGCACCGGTCGAACTGTCCCAGGCCGACGGCAGGTTGAGCCCGCCAGTGGCCTCGAAGTAGTGCCACTGCTCGTTGTAGCGTGCATCGTTCGGTGTCGCCATCGGCTGTAGAAGCTGATCGATCTCCGCGTACGCGACGTCTGGATCGTTACCTAAGACAGCCAGTGCTTGTTGCATGTCATTCTTATGCCGCCAGGCAGATAAGCGATAAACACTCGCGCCGTTGGCCATGCGCCGTTTCAGGCGGGCAGTGCCACCGAGCATCGATGTCAGACGTCGTGTCCTGGCCGCTGCGATGCCATTAGCGGTTGCGAAATCGGTCGCGGCCGATTGCAAGATGCCGGTGTCGTGATACTTCACGATGATTTGGTTAGAAACCGGTCCTACGCCAGGCGTGTTCGTTTGACCGCCGCCTGCTAGCGCGAGACTGGAAAGACAGCCGGCAAAAACGCCAGCGAATACACGGCTGAGGCCAGCCGTAGCTCGAGTCGGAATCATAATGAGTCCCCAATTGTCAGGGAGGCTTGCCGATCTTGCGCCGTTTAGTCTCCGGTTAGTCCCGCTACGAAACTAGGTCAGCGATTGTTGCGAATGCAAGTATGGTCGATTTAGAGCAAATCACTGTTGCCGCTTGTGGTCAGAAAAACGCAGCAAAAACCGAACATTGCGTCAGCTTTACGTGACGCATTGTTTATCGCGTGTTGCGAAGCAACATAATATTTATGCGCGGATTATGGTGAAATCGCTGCCGTTGGTGGCACAATAGCCGCAGTATTAATGTTCTATCATTAAGTGATTTCGCCGATTTGTTAGGGACTCCCATGCGCCCAGCGAAAATTCCAGTCCGCTCTGCGGTGCTTATCATGCTCGGCTGTTTTGCCGGTTGCGGCGGGCTACCCCCAGCTGAGTCTCCGTGTGAGCCGGTCGTTATGGTGGTCACTGGCGTCACTCATGACCGTCAGCGTATGGCGGACTACGCCCGCGCGATCGCCGACTCGGGTTTGTATCCAAGCCTGGCGGGGTATTACATGAACGATTTGCGACCGATCGACATTTTTGAGGGTACGCTGCCAGCGAATCACTCGACCCTGATGGTGCGGTTTCCCAATCTCGAAGCCGCGCGACACTTCTGGTTTTCGCCAACTTATCAAAATGAGATACGACCATTACGCCTGAATCCTAACGCAGGCGATTACACGGTATCTGTATATCGAGAGTCTGCGTTGCCGGCCTACATGGCCGACAAGTGGTCTCCCGGTCAATTTGATGCCTCTGTCTGCCAGGAGACGCGTTGATGCGCCAATTGTTGCTGTCGGTCACTGTCGGTTTGCTTACCGTGTCCGCTTGGGGGCAGGGCCAGGATTCCACGCCTTGGGCTCGCGACCAGCAAGTCATCATGACCCTATTGGAGGGCACCTTCAGTAACAGCAATCAGGCCTATTTTGATCGACGCATCGATCGACCGATCAAGCACGCCGGCATGACCGTGTCCGCGTATCCAGTCAGCCCGTTCAGTTACAGAGTTGAATTCATCGTCGGCGATGAGCGCGAAGAGCAACTGTGGGTTTTCCTGCCTGACGACGACGCGCGGGCGGTGCGTATGACTGCGGTCGATATCGCAGTGTCTGACGGGCCTCAATGCAACGTACTGTGGCGTCGCGAGGCGGCTCAATTCCGTGCTGAGGCAACGGGTCGGTGCGAGGACTCTAGTTTGCCAAAGGGACTGCTGTTGGCAGAGAGCGGATTGTGGGTGCAACGAATAGCGGACGCCGATTTCTTCACCCTGGATCGTGCACGGACATTTTTCTGCTACGTCGATATTCCCGGGGTCGGCGGTGGACGCGATATTCCGTACCAACGCTACGACGATTTTGAGCTACATGACCAAGGCGGATCGTTCTGGTTCGACACAGCGGATGGTCGCTCGTTAGGTGTCAGCATGATGCTGGTCGATTGGCCGATCAACAATCTCGAAGGCATCTTTACCCGCAATTCGCTCGTGCTGTACATCAACGAACGCACTGCGGATGGTCAACAGGAACTGGCCTATACCTTTACCGTCCCGGAGGCGGACCGCATCGGCATCAACTTAAAATGGATGCTCGTGAACTGTTTTATGCAGTCCAACGAGGAAGCCACGCCGAGTATGTAGTGTTTTTCGAGCACACGTTCGAGGGCCCGATCGTCAAGCACAGCATCGGCAAAGCGCGACAGCTGCACTATCGAGTTGTGTTTTTGCCGCAGGAGCTCGTCCAACAAATGCCTTTTGACGAGTATCCGCGTGTCCGCATCGATGGCGAAATCAGCGATGTGCCGGTGCATGGTGCGTGGATGCCGTCAGGCGATCAGCGCTATTACTTTATGGTGTCGCCGTCAGTCTTGAAAGCGGCACAATTATCGTTGGGTGACACAGTTGAGATGCGATTCAGCATAGCCGATCAAGACTATGTCGAGGTGCCGGACACACTCGCCGAATGGTTGGCTGCGCATTCGGAAGCGCAGTCAATATGGGGCCAGCTTTCGCCAGGCAAGCAGCGTGCGTTGGCTCACCACGTTGCCAATGCGAAACGACACGAAACCCAACAGCGGCGACTGGCAGATGTGAGCCGGGCACTGGAAAAGTATGACGGCGATTTACGCACGATGATGCGCGCCGGAAAATAGTGCTGCCTAGCCTACCGACGCTCTTTCCGCAGCCACAATGAGCATCGCAATCGCCAGCACGATAAACAACGCTGCAATGCCATATTCCATCGACCGCTGCGGCACCCGTCCCTGTAGACGCGGTCCGATTTGTCCACCGATCAATACGCCAGGTATCGAGTAGCAAACCAGGTTCCATGGCACGGCAGACCAGCCGCCCGCGGCAACCACCTGGCCCACGAGTGTGAAAGATGCACAAGCGACTGTGATGATCACAATCGTCACCGCTGCGGCTACAGCGACTGCAACTGGAACCCCGCGCTTCGTTAACTGAGGCACGATCACTTCGCCGATTCCTACCGATAACATGCCGGTCATGAAGGAGCCGATGCCGGTAGCGACAGAATCGGTCGGTGTCAGACGCGGGCGTTGATAGTGATATTGGTTGCCATCGATGTCGGTAAGGGTGACAGTCGCGCCGTGCGGACCATCCACCACTGCGTCGCCCGAGACAAACAGGTGGACGGCTGCAATCACCAAGACCAAGATGGCGTAGCCCGCAATCAACACGGGTTCCGGAACAAGATGAGCAACGAACGCGCCGACGATCGCAATCGGCACCGCGATAACGACAAAGCGACGAACCAAGTGAAAATCGATCAAACGTCGCCGGTAGTAGCCGAAAAACCCGGAGGTGAATCCAAACGTCTCTGTCAGCAATGCGGTGCCGATGGCTGCGACGGTATTCTGTAGTGGGTATTCCGGCCCGAGCAGTGGAAACCCGAGAATAAAGATCGGCGTAAACAACGCCGCGCCACCGATACCGCTCAACATGGCCGCGGTGGCGACACACACCGCGACGGGGAACATAAACCAATACAGCGTAAAATCCATCTCCCCATTATGGCTGACCGACAAGATTCGCGCATGCTGCTATCGACGTGGCGTTCACCGATGCGACCTGAAACGCGAGGCGCGGTGTTTGTCTCGTGAAGATACATCGCTCGCCCACACAGTGGGCAAGAGCGCCGCGCGTTAGCCACGGTGATGGCGAACAAAATCTGACGGCGGCCATAGGCATTGCAAGCGATCATCTTGTGACACGAAGCACTGTGCATCTATACAGTAACGAGAAAACGCACTATATTGGCTCCAACAGGAAACGAGAATCCGGACTGACTCAAACCATGACACGCATCGCGAACCTGCGGCGATCTGAGTCATCTCAGAATACGCGTCGACAACTACCAACGTTTTATTACGTCGACAATTTTCTTGAGATGGTGAACTTTGTCACGACGCACTATGCGCATCTCCTTAGTCAAGACGAAGCTGACGAGATCGCTTGTTTTCGTGCCTTGTCGCAATCGGCGCAGTGTCTGTTTGTGCGTTTGTTCAATCGTAAGGGTCGGGTCTTTGAGACCCATCGTCTGAGCTATCCCGAAATTGATGCGATGGCATTGGCGAGGGCAGATCTGCTCCGCTGCGGTTTATTGGCCGAACCATCCATCGACGACTACGAACGCGTTCTCCTGAGTACCCGCAAAGCAGACCTTGTTGCCGCTGCCGTCGGTAGCTCGATTCGGGCATCATGGAATCGACAAAAGTGTATCGACTATGTGCGTCGAACGGTCTCCTGGTCTGCGTTTCTCGTGACTAGCGCAGAGCGCAAGATTGTTATTGTCGATCCAACAGAAACATTCGCGTTTATCCGATATCTGTTTCTCGGTTCGCTACGCAATGGTACGTCGGCGCTGACCCTTCGCGATTTAGGCATCGTCAGAGCGCAGCAATACCAGGGCTATGAAGCACGATTCGCGAGCCGGGATGAGGCGCGCCAGGCGTTTTATTTTGCACAAACCCGTCAGCGCCTGAAAGAGGGCGGTCAACAAGACGTTGAGCAGGCGCTGGCCGCGGTCCAGGATTGGCCGACACCCGACCACGACGTCGTCTGTCAAACGCGCGATAAACTGGCACTGATGCTGGGACGTATTGCGGAAGCGCAAGACCGCATCGCGCTCGCCCTTCGGTGTTACTGCCGTGGCGAATCCGTCGCTTGCCTGAAGTCTGCGGTTCGTTTGTTCGTTCAGTCTGGTGACCGCGATGGCGCCAAGGCACATCTGATGCTTCACGCTGATACGCCACGTTCGGATGACACCCAAGCCTACGCCGCTGACACGTTAAACGCGCGGTTCGGCGACGCCAAGCGATCAGTCAAGGTGATAGCGTTGGCGAACGCGGAGACGCTAACACTGGATGAATACGGTCGTGGTGCACCAGAGCGCGCGGTTGTCCAACACTACCAGGCATCTGGCCTCGATGCGTTTCGAACCGAAAATCACTTGTGGAATACGTTGTTCGGCCTCACGTTCTGGGATTTGTTGTTCGAGGGTGGGCAGGCAACCGGGCATTCGCCATTTGACCGCCTACCGGCGGGGCTGTCCGACCGCACTTTCTACGCCAAAGCTGCGCAAGTCATCGAGCAACGGCTAGAGATTTTTTCGCGTCCCGACGCTGCCGCAGCATTTGTCCGAGCCGCCGCCACACAACACTATGGGGTTGCGAACGGTGTGTTCCGTTGGCGCACGGATATGCTGGAGCCGATCGAGGCATTGCTGGCCAGTTCCAATGCAGCGGGAGTGGGCGGCATTCTACGTCGAATGTGTCTCGACTATGGTCGCAATCACAGCGGCTACCCTGACGTGCTTTTGATTGAGCGAGGTCGCGCCAGGTTTTTTGAAATCAAATCACCAGGTGACCAAGTACGGCGCCGACAGCTACTGCAAATCGACAACTTACGCCATGCCGGCTTCGATGCGGACATCTTGCGATTGGAATGGGAGACCAATCCGCAGCAGCCTTACGTTGTCGTCGACCTTGAAACCACCGGTGGCCGCGCCGCATCACATCGCATTACCGAGATCGGCGCAGTCAAGATGATGAATGGCGAGATTGTTGAGCAGTTCTCAACGTTCGTGAATCCGATGCGGCCGATACCATCGCAGATCACCCGATTGACGGGTATCAGTAATGCGATGGTCGCCAACGCACCGGTGTTTGCCGACGTCGCCGAGGAGATTCGCGCGTTTCTGGACGGCGCGATTTTTGTCGCCCACAACGTGAATTTCGACTACGGTTTTCTCAGTCATGAGTTTGCGCGGTTGGGGCAACGCTTTCGAATCCCCAAAATGTGTACCTGCGCCAGTATGAGGAAACGGTTTCCCGGGCACGCATCGTACAGCCTCAAGTCACTCTGTCGCGCCTACGACATTGACCTTGGCCAGCATCACCGAGCACTCTGTGATGCAACCGCCGCCGCACACTTACTTCAGTTGGTTCAAGGTCGAAGGAGCCCGCATGTCACCGCAATCACCTAAGCGCCGCCAATGGGAGTTCGCCAACGCACGAGAACAGCGCCCACGCCGCTGGCAAGCACTGATGCGCGTTGCCATGCTACTGACCCTGTTTGCGCCCGCGCAGGCAGCCGAGCCGGCGTCTATCCGCGATGTAAGCGCGTCGGAAGCTCAAGCATTGCTGTCATCGCGACCCGCGATGGTGTTGCTGGATATTCGAACGCCGGAGGAGTTCGCGGCCGGGCATCTCCGTCGCGCGATTAACATCGACTTCCTGGCCGATGATTTTCTCGTTCGTCTGAACGCGCTCGACAAGAACGTCGACTATCTCGTCTATTGCCGGAGCGGCAGGCGCAGCGCGCGAGCGTTGGCCGCGTTCGAGGCATTACAATTTCAATCCATCTACCATCTTGCCGGCGGATTGCGACAATGGCGTCGAGACGGTCGGCCGACCAGTCCAGGAGTTGATCAACCATGAAGCCTGTCTGTTTTGTCATCGGTGCTGGCGCTGGAATCGGTGGACATGTCGCCAGGCGTTTTGCGCGCGCCGGTTATCATGCGGTGGTTGCCAGACGTAGCAATCAGGCTGGCCTCGATCAACTCATTGGCGATATCGAGTCAGCCGGGGGCGCGGCGAGCGGACGCCTCCTCAATGCTGTCGAACCCGGCGCCATCGAAGCCTGTGTTGCCGATACTGAAGCGACTGTAGGCCCGATAGAGGTTGTGCTGTACAACCTTGGCGCGCAAATTGGACATCGCCTGTTGCAGGATACGCCGGACAAAACGTTTGAACTGGGTTGGCGCATGGGGACGTTTGGTTTGTTTCGCTTGGCGAAGGCTGTTTGTCCGGCCATGGTGGAGCGCGGGCGTGGCACGATTCTCGTCACATCCGCGACCGCTGCCGTACGCGGTAATGCGGGTCAACACTCACACGCCGCTGCAATGGGCGGGCGACGCATGCTGTGCCAGACACTGAACGATGAGTATGCACGTCAGGGTATCCATGTTGCGCATGTGTTAGTCGACGGCGCCGTAGATGCACCCGATACGCTTGGCAAGATGCTGGGTGAGCAACGGTTCGAAGAATTGCGGGCGGACCGTGGGCTCGACAAAGACGGATTGCTGTTACCGCAGGAGATGGCGGAGACTTATTTTCATCTCTCGCAACAGCATCGATCGGCATGGACGCATGAGATCGATCTTCGGGCACATTCCGATTCGCCGTGGTGGAATACACCGCGTTAATGCCAGCGCAGCACAGGGAGCGAGAAATGACCACAATAGAGTTCGTATTCGATTTCGCCAGTCCCAACGCCTATCTGGCCTACCGTGCAATGCCACCAATCCTGGACCGCACTGGTGCTACCTTGAAACTGACACCCTGTTTGTTGGGTGGCATTTTTAAGGCCACAGGAAACCAGGCACCAATGATGGCATTCGCCAAGGTCAAGGGTAAGCTCCAATATGAGCGTCTCGAGATTAAACGCTTTATCGGTGCGCACCAGTTGACACGCTTCCGCATGAACCCGCATTTCCCGGTGAATACGTTGCTGATGATGCGCGCCGCGCTCGTAGCACAGGCGCGGAATGAACTGATGGCCTACGTTGAGGCCGGCCTGTCACTGATGTGGGAGCAGGGCGAGAAAATGGACGAACCCGCGGTATTTCTGTCGACCCTGACAGACGCAGGTTTTGACGCGCAAGCGCTATTGGATGGCGCCCAAACGCCGACGATCAAACAACAGCTCATGGAAAACACTGCCGAAGCCGTCGACCGTGGTTGCTTTGGCATACCGACGTTCTTTGTCGGTGATGAGATGTATTTCGGTAAGGAGCGTCTCGCACAACTTGAACGCGCTGCCGCACGGGGCGCCACTTAGGCGGCGGTTGCAATGCAACGTGCGTTAGCTAACCGACTCGCTCCAGGGTTATCGCCGCGGAGACGTTGCCAATCGGTAGTGCCAGGTTAGCAGCCAACCCGCCACTTGGACGATTCCGCAATGTCAGCTCTCCCCCGGATTGCTCTGCAAAACCCTTTACCATCGAAAGGCCCAGACCGGAACCCTGCCCGAACGACTTCGTCGTAAAAAACGGCTCTGATGCTTGTTCGAGCGTATCTGACTCCATCCCAGGACCGGTGTCTGTAACACGAATATTCATCATGCCCGACTGCGGTTCCGGCACGACGGCCACCTGGATCTCGCCTTCGGTTTCACCAATGGCGTCACGTGCATTGATGATGAGGTTAAGTACCGCCGTTTCTAACATGGCTGGATCGCACTGGATGCCCAAACTACTCTCCGCACGCGTCAGCTGAAATTTGATGTGGGCCGGTAACACCCGAGGAACAACCGCAGCAAGACGGGCCAGCACTTCATCAACAAACACGTCCTGCGTGCGCAAGTTCGATTGCCGTACGTACGCCATCAATTGCTTGACGAGATTCGCACCGCTCTCGGCCGCGATCTGTGCTTCGTTCAGATACTTCACGTTGTCGTCGTTGGAATCGTCTTGTTGAGATAACTCGAGATTGGCAATGACAATGGCAAGCAGGTTGTTGAAATCGTGTGCAACGCCGCTGGTGAGCTGCCCGAGCGCACGCATTTTCTGATCCTGCACGTCCGCCAACATACGCTCTTTCAGCTTCATGCGATCTGACATGATCTGATGAAATGCGAGTACAAAGTAGCCAATCACGCAAAGGGCGCCCAGCAGCGTTGCCAGCCCGATACCAAACGACTCCGGAATCATTGCGGCGACGAACGCGACGCCAATAGCCGGCAAGAGCACTGCTAGCAAATCCACGTAAGCGGAGATACTCAATTCACGATTTTGCGAGAGGCTGTGCAACGCCGCGCCAACGACACCGCAGGCGGCCAAAATCAAGAAATCGCCATCACTCAACGTTGCGATATAAATCACCATCGCGCCATACCACATGGCAATGCCGATGCTCCAGGCTGCTGTCACCGGCACGCTGCTTGTTGAAACTGGTCCAGATTGCTTGTTGAGGTAAGACACATACAGCATGTTCAGCAATAGATAGCCGAACGCCCAAACCAGCATGATGATTCGCTGCGTAGCAAACCAGAGTGCAATACCACAGGTGAGCACGACCGCGTGCCGTGCCACCAGGTCCGGTATGCAAGCATCACCCGCCCGGAACAATGCGAATTCCTTGTCGCGCTGTCCCTGCGACAAACTAAAAATGTGCGCCAAAACCCCTCCAACACACGCTCGTTTTTGAAGTCATTCTCGACCTGACTCGATAGTATGGAAAGTGCGACATAGCATCAACAGGGAGGCGTTACCACCGGTCGGTTTTTACCATCCCGCTGAAAAATAGTGAATATTTTTACCAGCAGCAGCGAAGCCGCCTGCGGCACGACGCAAGGACCGTTCGGTTGGTGCCGTGTCACGTATCGGTGGTGTCGACAATCGGCTTGCCTCGTTGACTCACTAGCGCACGTTCACCATACGAAACCGGCCGGAGTAAACAATGGAGCCATCTGCCGCAATGGCATGGTTGTTTCCTTGGTCGAGCACGTCGTCGCGATTGCCTAGCGTCACCACACCGCTCACTGCACCGGTCTCAAAGTCGACCGATGTGTAGCGATACTCGCGACCATAACGACCCATGCCATACGCATGACAGTCGATGCGCGATTGGCAGGCGATAGTCGGTACGCCATTAAAATGTACGTCCGGATTAGCCCAAACTAATGAGAAACGTCGCTTGTCCGGGAGCCAATCGACGCGCTGCAGTCCGCGAGGAGGCTCGCGCCCAGGTTTAAACCCCGCCCACTGCGCCACGATCACGGCATCGCCGAGAGCGGCGGGCGAATTCTCTGCGGTGAAGCCTTTGCTTTCGGGTGTACTGAGCGGCAAGGCAAATGTCGCCGCTACGTGTTCGTCCAACAGCAGCGAGGGATCGCTGGCGTGCTGGACAGGTAGCCAGTCGACCGGTGGTTTGTCCCGCCAGAAGGCGACGAGGTGATTGCGTGGCGAGTGGCCGTCCACGATGATGACGACCCCGGTGTTTTGATCACCGAGGAGGGTTGGAGTCGTTCCAGAACCTGTGCACGGTTTACCGCGCGCGACGGCCATGAACTCCTGTCGTGGCTTAAGTAATACATCAGACTCGCAGCCAGGACCGCGCATGTCATACGACGCTTTCCATGCGAGAGAAAAGGTGTCCCCATCCCAGTCGATCGCAGCCATTAACGTTTGTGTTGACAGATATATGCGACCAGCTTCATCGATCGGGAACGAGTTATGAAACGAGGTACCGCTGTCGTTCGGCAGATCATACGTTGCAACGACTGTACGTTCTTCGATATCCACAGCGAGGAGCTTGTTGGCAGATGTCAGCGTGATCAATCGACCATCGGGCGCGAGTGTGAAATGCGCGGTTAACTGTCCATACAATTCTCGATCCACCGAAATATATCCAGTGATTATGAGTTCTGCTTCCGGGGCGGGTGTGCGGTCTGCGAAAATAACGAAGCGATCTTCCCGCTGCTCGGTACTGATGCCTCGACCATCGTCGAGTAGCAGGATGCCCCAATCGAAATCGAAAAATCGACGCGACAACTTGAGGAAGCTGATTTGTTCGAGTTCGCCGTTGCGTAGCAAGTACTTGGCGATGCCGTCGTTGGGCGTTGTCATAATTGCCTGTGACCCATCCATGTAAGGCGTCGCCATAACGGTCCAAGGGGATACACTCGGCTTTCTGAGGCGTTTGCTGGTCAGCGCTGGCACTGAGCTTGCCTCACGCACAGGACCAGGCCCCAGATACGGACTGGACGCCGTTGCGCCGGTATTCGCGTGATAAATTGGCCATGCGCTGTCGGCGAGCGATGGTTCCGCTGAGGCCGGGGCACCCGCCAACAAGTAACAGACCAACGATAGCAGTACAGCAAAACGCACTGGACGCTCCTTGCTTCTGGGTCACAAAGATCTCATAAGATTCGTAACGCGTCACTCGGCGATCGGTTGACACCGTGACGCATCTTTCACGCATTGACCGACGATGTGCAGGGGGACGAGTCAATCCTTGTTGTAGGGGTCGAACCCTCCAGCGGCTTCGGCCTCAGCGACAAGTTGGAGTTCTTCTGACACTTGTTGTGGCGTGAGTTCAGGCTTTTCCAGCATCACCTTGATCATTTGCGTAGAGACCAGTGACAACTCTTCCATCGCACCAGCGGATTGCTCGACCTGCAAGTTGCTGGAAGGCGCGGAAGACTCGGCCGTCAGCGCATCCTGTACATCACGTTTGTCTAACACCTCAAACGACGTCGAACGTCTGTTCTTGGCCAACAGGCCCTGGCCCGACTCAGCTGCCTGGAGCAGCTTCAGGCGAGTACTGTCTTCGTCATCGTCCAACATCACCGACAGCATTGCTGTCGAGACCAATTCGAGTTCTACCGTTTCGATGGTGTCGTCCCACACGGTGCCGCCCACAGCATCCGTAGTCACACGGGGCGATGATGGGCGTCGCAACCGAATTGTCCTGGTTAAATCGTCGTCCATTGTCCATCTCCTGCCTTTCGAATCGGCTAGCGGCCGGAAGTTTGCAGACTATAAGGCGAAGTTCACCGCGCGCCACTCCCGCTGTTTTCAGACGCACGCGAGATGCCAACAAACTAAAACAATGTGTACTACATCACCTGTTTGGAGAATGCATGACTAAGACGCCTGAGCTTGTATGTCCAACGGTGCAAACAGGGGTTCTAACGGTTGACCCTTGACCCATTGCGCTGCGACAAACTCGAAATCTTCAGTGTAGTTTGGTGTCTCATTGGCGTCGGTCGCACTATAAAAGAAAACCCGACACTCAATATCAGGATTGAATCGAATGCGTTACTCTAACTCTGAGAGAAACCCAGAGCCATCGACTTTTGGCATAGATAGGTCAACAATGATCAGGCGCGGTGGATAAGCTTCTGCGTATTGGCGTTTGTTTTCGCTGTATGCCACAAAGAAGTTGATGGCGTTCTCGCCGTTGATTTCTTCGAAAACGTGCGAAACGTTGGTCTGCTTACTCAACGCACGCTTCAGTGCAATGCGGTCCACCGCGTCGTCGTCAATGATTAACACGCTATACATCGTTCGATCTCTGTCCTTGCAAAAGCGTTATCGGCCAGGCCTTCCCCAACTTGAGCAACGCACGGAGTCAGGTTACCGTCGCTCCATGGACTGTCCTCCTGGGTCGCGTTGGCGCGTATTTTCCGCCGTAGTAATCCTGCTCGCCGCTACAACCAGTTGCGGGCAGGTGCCCAAGGCACCTTCGGCGAGTTCACGATCCCATATTGCACCGACCAGCATTTCCAGCGAGAACACCTGCTACGCGGATGAGTGGGGCAGTACCGCTGCGTATCTCGCACGACCGCAAACACAAAAATTGTATACGGACCCGGCTCAACGTGAACGCGCCGTGCGCCGATACCAATACTGGCGCGACCGTTTTGACTGTCGTTGGATTCGCTACGCGGGCGACGATCTGATGGTGGATGGTTTCATTGTCAGACCATATACCGCACCGCCGGCGGGGGGCTGGCCGGTCAACAATATTAATAACGGCTGCATCGCCGATATCGGTCAGGTGCGATTCCCCTATATCGCGATGCGGTTGTTCCCGCTTGTGGATGCCGGTTTCGTGGTCATGGGGAGTCAATATCGGGGCACGCGTATCGGTGATTCGCCGAATCCGGATCGCTTGCGAGACGAGTATGGCGGCGCTGACGTTAACGATGTCCTGGCTCTTATTGAGCTTGCTGAAGCGATCCCTGAGGCGGACAGCGACTCCGTTGGCATGTGGGGAATCAGTCGCGGCGGAATGATGTCATTGATCGCTGCGCGACGGGACTTCCGGATTGATGCACTGGTCGTGGAGGCCACACCGACCGATCTCATGCTGGGACTTGAGCAAAGGCCCGCCATGAGTCGTGTGTTTTCGACCTGGATTCCGGATTTCGATAACAACCCTGTGACCGCACTGGAGTCGCGTTCTGTTATGTATTGGCTCGATGACTTGGAAGCCGATCTGCCGATACTGATTCTACACGGTGCAGAGGACGGCCGGGTCGACCCGGTTCACGCCGAACAGTTCGCCGCCGCTCTGGCTGAGCGTGACCACCCACACAAGCTCATCATCTTCGAAGGCGACAAACACGGGATTCGCTAAAATCATCGCGAGATGATCCGGGAGATTCTCGATTGGTTTGCGCCGTTGGCAAGCCCTGACACGGAAGCGAAGGACAACAGGCCATAGCGCAATCCTATCGGCGTTCAGCCTCGTTTAAGTGCATGGGCACTGCCGAACTGGCATGTTGGAACGGTGCGCGTTGCGGGCTATCGATAGCCCGTGTCTCGGCGATGCGCCGCAAAACGAAGATCAGCCATTTCAGCCATTGTAGATCGCCTTTAGGTTCATCACCCGACGGTCCGGTTTGCTGCAATGCACCACGATGCAGCAACATCGCACGGCAAGATTTATATTAAAGTAAATAATAACGATACGTTGATTAGCCATTGTTTTAATAGCATTAATTAATCATAGTCTTTGTCAATAGTGATCTTTGATTTTTTGAATTGTTCAGTTCGAGTGCACATCCGTAGGATGCTTCATGCGAATTAACACCGTCGATCGAGTGATCGATGGGCCATCGGGATCGACCGGGCGTAGAACGTCACGTTGCGACAAACCGACGGTTTTTGGAAGCACATTACCGGAGCAAAACAATGCGCAAAGCGATTTGTAAACTTGGGCTAGGCGTCTCGCTGCTTGCCTTTAGCGTTTCAGCCTCTGCGACACCGCCAGGATTCGGCATGGGCGAAAGACCCATTCGTACCGGTGAGGGTCCGCAAGCCAAATCTGTTCAAGACTGGTGGCCAGAGGTTGTTGACCTGAAGCGTCTGCGCGACAACGCGGCCAGTACCGATTTTCGTATGACGCAGGCTGAATACGTCGCGAAGTTCGAACAACTCGATCTGGACGAGGTGAAAGCCGATATCACAGCGGTCCTAACCGATTCGAAAGACTGGTGGCCGGCTGATTACGGCACCTACGCAGGACTGTTTATTCGCTTGGCGTGGCACAGCGCTGGTACCTATCGCACGGGCGACGGCCGCGGTGGCTCAGATGGCGGTCAAATTCGCTTTGAACCGTTAAACAGCTGGCCAGATAACGGCAATCTGGACAAAGCGCGACGCTTACTGTGGCCGGTCAAAGCGAAGTATGGCGATGCCTTGTCGTGGGCGGATCTGATGATCCTGTCCGGCAACGTGGCGCTCGAAAGCGCTGGGTTCAAGACTTTCGGATTTTCCGGCGGTCGTGTAGACGACCTGGAACCCGATCTGGTGTATTGGGGTCCGGAAACGAAATACCTGACGGCGCAGCGCTTTAGCGAAGCAGGGGTACTCACGAATCCGCTTGCGGCCACCGAGATGGGCTTGATCTACGTCAACCCGCAGGGCCCAGAAGGTAACCCTGAGATTCTGCAGTCTGCGGAACGAATCCGCACGACGTTCGGCCGTATGGGAATGAACGATGAGGAAACGGTCGCACTTATCGTCGGCGGCCACACCCTCGGCAAAGCGCATGGTGCGCGTCCGGCATCCGAGTGTGTTGGACCAGAGCCGGCAGCGACCGGCGTCGAGTCACAAGGCCTGGGTTGGAAGAGCAAGTGTGGCAGTGGTGTCGGTCCTGACGCAGTAACCAGCGGACTGGAGGGTGCCTGGACTGCGACTCCAGCTGTCTGGAGCAACAACTACGTACAGAACCTCTATGCGTTCGAGTGGACACTGACGAAAAGCCCCAGTGGTGCGAAACAGTGGGTCCCGAAAAACGAAAACGCACGTTTTGTACCGGACGCATTTGATCCCAATGTGATGCACCAGCCAGTCATGTTCACGACCGACTTGGCACTGCGTTACGATCCTGCCTATGGTGAAATCACCAAGCGTTTCCTGGACGAGCCTGGCGCCATGGACGAAGCATTCTCTCGCGCTTGGTTCAAATTGACGCACCGCGACCTTGGACCTAAGTCACGCTACGCTGGCACCGAAGTGCCTGCTGAGTCACTGGTCTGGCAAGATCCGGTTCCTGCACCGGAAGGTAAGCCAATCAACAGTCGCGATATCGTAGCGCTGAAGAAAGCGATTCGTGCGAAGGGCTTGAGTAACGCAGATCTGGTACGCGCAGCGTGGGGTTCTGCCTCAACATTCCGAGATACGGATTTCCGGGGTGGCGCCAACGGTGCCCGCATCCGCCTGGCACCGCAGAATGGATGGGACGTGAATGCACCGGAATCACTGACCACCGTCATCAGTGCGCTTGAAGCTGTACAAACGGACTTCAACAACAATTCACGTGCACGTAAAGTGTCTCTTGCCGACTAGATTGTGCTCGCGAGTGGCGTTGCTATCGAAGACGCGGCTAAGGGGGCAGGCTACGATGTCACGGTGCCGTTCACACCTGGCCGTACTGACGCGAGCGAAGCGCAGACGAATCCAGCGAGCTTCGCCGTCCTGGAACCCGCCGCTGACGGCTTCCGTAACTACTACAGCGATCGCGCGCGTCTTTCGCCCGCAGATATGCTGATCGATCGTGCGGATATGCTGACGC